>Ga0209208_10000406_pt1 | contig 54787 bp, 54 predicted proteins | sample S1TSphfallax_3_FD_187694 | JGI IMG/M metagenome (GOLD analysis project Ga0209208, IMG submission 187694) | Host-associated microbial communities from peat moss isolated from Minnesota, USA - S1T2_Fd - Sphagnum fallax MG (SPAdes) (version 2) | ecosystem: Host-associated > Plants > Peat moss >... | reverse complement strand
GCGGGGGTAGGATTTGAACCTACGACCTTCGGGTTATGAGCCCGACGAGCTGCCAGACTGCTCCACCCCGCACCGGAGAGCCGAGCATTGTACCGATGCCGGCGATGTTTGCAAGCGGGCGCCGGAAATGCCTCAAGGAAGGGCCTGCTTGCATAGTGCGAGCAGCGCAGCCGGCATGACGCCCAGGCCAAACGCAAGCAGCGCGTTGATGCTGAGCACGGTGCGCATCAGCGCTGAGCCTCCCAATTTGGTGGTATCGATGGGTTCGTCGAAGTACATCAACTTGACGACGCGCAAGTAGTAATAAGCGCCGACCACAGAGAACAGCACGGCGACGACAGCGAGCCAGGCATAGCCTGCGGCCAACACCGCCTGGATCACGCCGAGCTTTGCGGGAAAGCCCACGAACGGCGGCACGCCGGCGAGACTGAACATCAGTATCGCCATCATGCCGGCGAACCAAGGGCTGCGCGCGTTCAAGCCCTTGAAGTCATCGAGCGCATCAGCCTCGAAGCCTTGGCGCGACAACAGCAGGATCATGCCGAAGGCGCCGGCCGCGATGATCACGTACGTGATCGTATAGAACATCGCGGCCTGATAGCCCTGCGGCGTGCCCGCGAGAATGCCGAGCAAGATGTAGCCGACGTGAGAGATCGTCGAATACGCCAGCATGCGCTTGATATTGACTTGAGCGATCGCGACGATGTTGCCGATCGCCATCGACAAGACGGCCAGCACGATGAGCATCTGGCTCCAATCCGGTTGTGAGCCCGCCAAGCCCTCGGACAACAGGCGCATGGTCAGCGCAAAGGCCGCGATCTTTGGCGCCGAACCGATGAACAAGGTCACGCAGGTTGGCGACCCCTCATAGACGTCGGGTAGCCACATGTGAAATGGCACGGCCCCGAACTTGAAGCCGATGCCGATGATCAAAAAGGCAATGCCGAACAAGATACCCACGTTGCCGGCCAGACCGTTGTGCACGCTGGTCGCGATTTCATGGAGTTGCAGGCTGCCGGTGACGCCGTAAATGATCGACATCCCGTACAGCAAGGTCCCCGATGCCAGCGAGCCCAGCACAAAGAACTTGATGCCGGACTCGGCAGCCTTGCCCGACTCGCGATCGAACGCGACCATCGCGTACAAGCACAGCGACATGAGTTCTAGCCCCAAGTACAGGGTCAAAAGATTTGCGGCCGAGATCAATACCAGAATACCGAGCGTTGCAAACAGCCCGAGCACGAAATACTCGGATTTGAGGATGCCTCTTCGGCGCAAATAATCGGTCGAGTAGACGAAAACCACGGCAACCGTGAGCAAGGCGACGACCTTCAGCACCTGCGCCATGCGGTCGAGTTCGAACAGATCGCCGAGTACGACGACCCGCGTAACGAGAGGCTGCACAGCGACCAGAACAGCCGTGACCAGCAGGCTCAGGATCGCCAGGCTGCCCAGCCACCGCTTTTGGCTCTCGGCGATGAACAGGTCCAACAACAGAATGAGACAGGCCGCGGCGCCCAAAAAGATCTCCGGTCGCGCGTAAACCAATCCGGCGTTGTAGGTGGCGACACTGAATGCGGTCATGCGAGAGCCTTAGGGAGCGATCTTTGAGAACAGCAATTGCTGCGCCAAGTGCTGCGTGGTCGCCCGGAGCACATCCAGCAAAGGCGCAGGCCACACGCCGACCAGGAGCACCAGAACGGCAAGCACGCCAAGCACGAAGAACTCGCGACCATCAAGATCGACGAGTGCCGCGACGCGCTCGTTCGCTACGGGGCCGAAGATCACGCGCTTGACCAACCAGAGCGTATACGCGGCACCGAGAACCAACGCAGTTCCGGCGAGAAAGGCGAACCAGACATTCGCTTTGAACGACGCCAGAATCACGAGGAATTCACCGACGAAGCCCGAGGTACCCGGCAGCCCCGCATTGGCGAGCGCAAACAGCACCATGAAGCCCGCGAATTTTGGCATGGTGTTGACCACCCCGCCGTACGCGCTGATCTCGCGGCTGTGCATCCGGTCATACATGACACCGACGCACAGAAACATCGCCGCCGAGATCAAGCCATGCGAGATCATTTGCACGATCGAACCGTCCAAGCCCATCTCGATCCCGGTCGTGCGCCCCGTCGCCGCCGCAATCCGAAACCCGATGAAAGCGCCCAAGGTCACGAACCCCATATGCGCGATCGACGAATACGCGATGAGCTTCTTCATATCACGCTGCGCAAGCGCGACGAAACCGATATAAACCACCGCGATCAGCGACAGGGAAATCATGAGCCAATCCAGCTCACGGCTCGCATCTGGAGCGATGGGCAAAGACAAACGCAGGAACCCGTATCCGCCCATCTTCAGCATGATCGCGGCGAGTACGACCGATCCGCCTGTCGGCGCCTCGACGTGCGCATCCGGCAACCAGGTATGCACCGGCCACATCGGCACTTTCACGGCGAACGCGGCGAGAAACGCGAGGAAGATGAACGTCTGCTCGTGCAAGCTCAGGGGCAGGCGCTGAAACACGAGCAGATCGTAGCTGCCTGACTTCAGGTACAGATAGATCAAGGCAACGAGCATCAACAGAGAGCCGAGAAACGTATAAAGGAAAAACTTGATGCTCGCGTACACGCGGCGCGGTCCGCCCCACACACCGATGATGATGAACATCGGAATCAGCATCACTTCCCAGAAAACGTAGAATAGAACGGCATCGAGTGCGGCGAAAACGCCGATCATCGCGCCTTCCAAGATCAGAAAGGCGGCCAAGTACTGCGAGACCCGTTTCTCAACACTCTTCCAGCCGGCGATCACGACCAAGACTGTCGTGAACGTCGTCAGCAGGATCAGGGGCATCGAGATACCGTCGACGCCGACGAAGAACTGCACGTTGAGCGTCGGAATCCAACGTAGGCGCTCGACGAACTGCATATCGAACAAGCCGGGATTGAATCCGGCGTAAAGCGGCAGACTGAGGAGGAAGCTTGCCACCGCGGTTGCCAAGGCCACCCAGCGCGAAGCCTCGGCACGTGCTTCGCCGAGACAAAGGACGGCGACGCCGCCCACGATGGGCAGGCCGATCAACAGCGACAGCAGGTGCTCGTGAATCGTCAAGTTCGCCATAACACCCACAACAACAGGGACGCGAGCCCGAGGATCATCGCGAACGCATAGTGATACAGATAGCCCGACTGCGCGTAACGCATGACGGTGCCGAACCATGCGACGATCCGCGCGCTGCCGTTGACCACGCAGCCGTCGATGACTACTTCATCGCCGTAGCGCCAGAGTCCCCCGCCCAGCCGCCGCGCGCCGGCGACCAAGACATGCTCGTTGAACCAATCGAAACCGAACTTGGCAAGCAGCACGCGATAAAGCCATTGGCAGGACCGTTCCGCGGCGTCCGCCCACTCCGGCTTGCGCAGAAAGAACACATAAGCGGTCAGCACTCCCGCGGCCGCCAACCAGACGGGCAGCGACAGGAACGCCTGACCGATGAACGCGATCGGACCGGCGAACTCCTCCCCGAGGGGCTGGAGCACGTCATTTGCAGCGAGCACATGGATGGAGTCCGAGAAAAATCCGCCAAACAACAGCGGCTTGATCGTGAGCCACCCGATCGCGAGCGATGGGACCGCCAGCAATACGAGGGGGACCGTGATCGTCCATGGGCTCTCGTGCAAATGCTCGCGGGTGTGATGGTCCATGCGCTCCGTGCCGTGAAACGTCATGAAAAACAGACGGAACGTATAGAGGGCCGTAATGAACACACCGCCCAGCACGCAAAGATAGGCATATTCGGCGCCAATCCGATGCGATCCATGCACCGCATCGATCAACGCGTCCTTGGAGAAAAACCCGGAAGTCCCCGGAAACCCGATCAAGGCCAGGGCGCCGGCGAAACAGGTCCAATAGGTGACCGGCAGGTACTTCCTCAGGCCGCCCATCTTGCGCATATCCTGTTCGTGATGCATCGCCTCGATGACCGAGCCCGCCGCGAGGAACAGCAAGGCTTTGAAGAACGCATGTGTCATCAGATGGAACATGCCCGCCCCGTACGCGGAGACCCCCAACGCGACTGTCATATAGCCGAGTTGGGACAGGGTCGAGTACGCAATCACGCGTTTGATGTCGTTGTTGACGATGCCGAGCAGGCCCATGAACAACGCGGTCGTTGCGCCGATTATCAACACCGTCGAGAGCGCCGTCTCGGACAGCTCGAACAGCGGGGACATGCGCGCCACCATGAAAATACCTGCTGTTACCATCGTCGCGGCATGGATCAAGGCGGAGATCGGCGTCGGTCCTTCCATCGAGTCCGGCAACCAGACGTGCAGCGGCACCTGGGCCGACTTACCCATCGCGCCGACGAACAGGCAGATGCACGTGAACGTGATCGCCGACCAGGCGATGGTCGAGGTGATGTGAATCTGGGCGCCTGCAAACTTGTCCGCGTGTGCGAATACGGTCGCGTAATTCAGCGACCCCGTGTAATAAAGCACCGCTGCAATGCCCAGGAGGAAGCCGAAATCGCCGACCCGATTGACCAGAAACGCCTTGAGATTGGCGGCGATCGCGGTCGGCCGCGTATACCAGAAGCCGATCAACAGATACGAAACGACGCCGACCGCCTCCCAGCCGAAGAACAACTGCATGAAATTGTTCGCCATGACCAGCACGAGCATCGCGAACGTAAACAGGGAGATGTAGCTGAAAAACCGCTGATAGCCCGGATCCTCGTGCATATACCCGACGGTATAGATATGGACCATCAAGGAGACGAAGGTGACAACCACCATCATCATCGCGGACAAATGGTCGATCAGAAATCCGACGTCGAGTTGCAGGCCGTCGCTGACCAACCAGGTATAGACCGTGCCGTTGTAGGGCGCCACGCCGTCGAACAGAATTCCCTTCAGCACATACACGGACAACAGGAAGGAGACCCCGACCCCGAAGATCGTCACCGAATGTGCGCCGACACGGCCCACCAGCCTGCCGCCGAGCCCGGCGATCACCGATGCGATCAGGGGCGCCAGAACGATGCCGAGGTACACGGACTGGAGATTCATCTTGCCTGCCTCATCCCTGCAGCGTGTCCAGATCTTCGACGTTGATGCTGCGTCGTTCGCGGAACAGGACGACGAGAATGGCAAGACCGATGGCCGCCTCCGCAGCCGCCACCGTCAGAATGAAAAACACGAACACCTGGCCGTTGATATCGCCAAGAAAGCGCGAAAACGCGACGAAATTGAAGTTGACCGCCAAGAGCATCAACTCGATGCACATCAGCAGCACGATGATGTTCTTGCGATTCAGGAAGACGCCGGCAACGGCAATGGCGAACAGAATCGCGGAAAGGGTCAAGACTTCCGTCAGCGTAATCATCGGCGCTTCTCGCTGGGCATTTTGATCAAACGAACGCGGTCTTTCGCCTGGACCGCCACCTGTCGCGCAACATCCTGAGGTTTGCCGCCGGTGCGTTGGCGCAGGGTCAACACGATTGCCGCGACACTCGCCACCAACAGGATCACCGCGGCGATCTGCGCCGGATAGGCATAGCGAGTGAACAGAACCGCGCCGAGCGTGCGCGTATTCGAGTAGTTGTCCGGCAACGGCGGAGCCGACTTGAGTGCGACGCCGCCCAAGTGCTTGACCACGATGAGGTTGATCATCGCAAACACGACGAAGCCTGCGACCGCGATCGCCAAGGGCCAATAGCTCGCGATGCCGCGCCGGAATTCCTCGACGTTGACGTCCAGCATCATGACGACGAACAGGAACAGCACCATCACGGCGCCGACATAGACCAGAACCAGGACGATCCCCAGAAACTCCGCATCGAGCAGCAGCCAGATGACCGCGCTCGTGAAGAAGCAGAGCACCAGCAGCAAGGCCGAGTGCACCGGATTCTTTGCGAGAATCATGCCGAGCGCCGCGGCCAGCAGCGCCGCGGCAAACACGAAAAATAGGATCGTCGGAAACATCAGCGATACCGCGCATCCGCGGCGCGATCGGCCGCAATCATGGCCTCATAACGCTCGCCGACCGCCAACAGCTTGTCCTTGTTCATGATGTTTTCGCCGCGGTTTTCCATGTGATATTCGTGGATGCGCGTCTCGACGATCGCATCGACGGGACAAGCCTCCTCACAGAAGCCGCAATAGATGCATTTGAACAAATCGATGTCGTAGCGGGTCGTGCGGCGCGTGCCGTCATTGCTGGCGTCGGACTCGATCGTGATCGCGAGCGCCGGGCATACGGCCTCGCAGAGCTTACAGGCGATACAGCGCTCCTCGCCGTTCGGATAACGGCGCAGCGCGTGCAGACCGCGAAAGCGCGAACTTTGCGGGGTCTTCTCCTCCGGGTAATTGATCGTGATCTTGCGCCGGAACATTTCCTTCCAGGTGACCGACAGACCCTTCAACAGCTCCCAGAGCAGGAAGGTCTTGAAGAAATTACGCATGCCTCGCATCAGTGAGCCCTCAGCCACGGACCGACGTGGAAGTAAAACATGGCGCCCTCGACGAGCAACCAAATCAGCGTGACCGGAATCAGGGCCTTCCAGCCCAAACGCATGATCTGATCGTAGCGATAACGGGGAAATGTCGCGCGCAACCAAAGAAATCCGAACATCGGAAACAGGGTCTTCAAGCCGAACCAGAAGAACCCGGGCTGGGCGAGCCAATTCGACTCATCGAGGTATCCATCGAACGGCGACAGCCAGCCCCCGAAGAAGAAGATCACGGTCAAGGCCGCGATCAGGATCATGTTGACGTACTCGGCGATGAAGAACAGCGCGAATCCCATGCCGGAGTAGTCGATATGGAAGCCCGCAACGATTTCCGACTCGCCTTCGGCAACGTCAAACGGCGCCCGGTTGGTCTCGGCGACGCCGGCGATGCAATACACGACGAGCATCGGAAACAACCAGAACCAATTCCAGCTCAGGAAGCTGCCTTCCTGAGCGCGAACGATTGCGCCCAGGTTGAGGCTGCCCGCCGTCATCAACACCCCGACCATCGCGAATCCCATCGCGATCTCATACGCTACGATCTGCGCGGCGGAGCGCATCGCGCCCAGGAACGCGTACTTGGAATTGGCGGACCAGCCGGCGAGGATGATGCCGTAAACGCCCATGGACGTCAGGGCAAGCACGTAGAGAAGTCCGGCGTCGATATTGGCAAACACGTGCTCCGGTGCGAATGGGATTACCGCCCAAATCGCCAACGCCGGCACCAAAGACAAAAACGGCGCGAGCCGGAACAGGAACTTGTTGGCGTCCGCTGGGATGATAATTTCTTTGAAAATCAGCTTGATGACATCGGCGAACGGCTGGCCGAACCCCGGCAGCCCGAGCAAATTGACACGATTCGGCCCGCGCCGCGCTTGAATCCAACCGAGGACCCGGCGCTCGGCCAGCGTATAGAACGCCATCAGCAGGATCAGGCAAATGATGACGATCACGATTTGGACGGCCGTCAGAACGGGAGTGGCCCAATAAACGCTGATCAAACCGCTCAACCAAGAGCGTAATGACTCCCATTGCCACATGGTTTAGAGCACGACGCGGGCGAGACGCCCGTCCCGGGTCTTGCCGAGCGCTTCCGAGCCACGCACGAGCACATCGCCCTGATAAGGCGGCAAATCGATCCATGCGGCATCGGCACGCGCCGGTGCGCCCAAACCGCCCGCAACTTGGGCCACTGGGCTGCCGCCGACGGGGTCAGACTGGCCGTTGCTCCAAATCGCCGCCAAGGCCGCACGGACCTCCTCGGCACTGGCGAAATCCGTGGCCGGAACCTGCAGTAGGTTGGCGAGTACGCGCAAGACCTTCCAGCCCGGCCGGCTCTCGCCGACGAGCTTCGCCGCACCCTGCCAACTTTGCCAGCGCCCCTCGAGATTGACGAAAGTGCCGGCGGATTCGGCGAAGCAACCGATCGGCAGAACGATGTGCGCCGCAGTCTTCAATTGCTCGGACAAGTGCGTGGTCACGGCGATCAACAGATCCGTGTGATTCAAGGCTTCAGCGTCGCCCGCGAGATCGGCTGCGGGCTCGATCCCGCCGAACAAAACGTAGGACTTGAGGCGGGCCGCCAACATGTCGGTCGCCGCGAGACCCGGTGACACTGCGGGGGCGCCCCCTGCAACGCGATGTGGTACGACGCCGGCAAGATGGGCGCCGGCGGCATTCGCGCCCTCCGTGAGCAGTCCAAGTTTGGCGCCGGTCAGTTCGGCCAAGCGGCGCCCCAGGTCCTTGAGTTCCGCATATCGCGGGTGCCGCTGCGCCAGCGTACCCAGAAAAATCGCACGGCGTTCGCCGGACAGCAAAGCCGTGGCGACGGCCCGATGCGTCTCATTCACGACCACGGTCTCGGACAGCGGCCGGCCGAGCGATACGGAAGCGGCTTGCAGTACGGCCGTGAGCTCGGCAACCATGTCGGTCTCCGCCACCGCATAGGCCGCCACCGGAAACAAATACTCGAAGCGGCGTGGATTGACGAACGCAATCTTTGCGCCCTGCCGTACCGCCGCCTTGCGCAGGCGATGCGCGAGCATCGGCAGCTCGTGGCGCAGGTTGGAGCCGACCAGCAGAATTCCCTGCAAGTTCTCGACATCGGCGATCGCCATATCGATTCCCGGGAACGGCGGATCCTGGGCTTGGCCGCGAAAGTCCACCTGGCGCAGGCGATGATCGATGTTGTCGCAGCCGAGGCGCCGTGCGATCAGACTCAGCAAAAAGAGCTCCTCGAGCGTCGCCGAGGGCGACGCGAGAAAGCCCGCGGCGCTTGCCCCGAATTGTGCCGTGACCTTGGCGAGCCCCTCGGCGGCGGCGGCCAGCGCCGTCTCCCAATCGACGACCGTGAGCGTGCCGTTGACGCGCATCATCGGCATGGTCGCGCGCTCGGGTGAATAACTGCCCTCGAAACCGAACCGGTCGCGGTCCGCGATCCAGGTCTCGTTGATGGCCTCGTTCTCACGCGGCACGATCCGCATGATCTTGCCACGCAGCACATGCGCATACAGGTTGGTGCCAAACGCGTCGTGCGGCGAAATCAAGGCGTGCTGGGTCATCTCCCAGGAACGCGCATGGTAACGGAATGGTTTGTTGTTGAGCGCGCCGACCGGACAAAGGTCGATGATGTTCGCGGACAACTCGTGGTCGACGCTATGTTCGACATAGGTCGTGATCTCCATGTGCTCGCCGCGTCCGGTCGTGCCGAGTTCCGGGTAGCCCTGGATCTCCTGGCCGAAGCGCACACAGCGCGTGCATTGGATGCAGCGGGTCATGTCGGTCGACACCAGCGGCCCGATATTCTTGTCCTTGACGACGCGTTTGCGCTCCGAGAAACGCGAAATATCGCGGCCGTAACCCATGGCCTGATCCTGCAACTCGCACTCGCCGCCCTGATCGCAGATCGGGCAATCGAGCGGATGATTGATCAACAAGAACTCCATGGTTGCCTTCTGAGCGGCAACCGCGCGCGGCGAGCGCGTAAACACCTTCATGCCTTCGGTCACGGGAGTCGCGCAGGCCGGCAGCGGCTTCGGCACCTTCTCCACTTCGACCAGACACATGCGGCAATTCGCCGCGACGCTGAGTTTCTGGTGATAGCAAAAACGCGGAATGTAAATATCCGCAGGATCCGTGACCTGCATGATCATCTGGCCCTTGCGCGCCTTGAGCGCAACGCCGTTGACTTCGATATTGACGAGATCGTCGCTCATGTCGGGTGCTCAGGCCGCCGCCGCCGCACGCGCGGTGACCAAGGACCGGCCCTTGTGTTCGATCATGTATTCAAACTCATGCCGGAAATGCTTCATGAAGCTCTGCACGGGCCACGCAGCGGCATCGCCCAGAGCGCAGATCGTATGACCCTCGATGCGATTCGCGACATCGACCAGCATGTTCAGATCCTCCGGCCTGCCCTGACCGGCGAGAATTCGCTGCAGGACTCGATCGAGCCAGCCCGTTCCCTCGCGGCACGGCGTGCATTGCCCGCAGGACTCCGACATGTAAAACCGCGACAGACGTTCGAGCGCGCTCACCATGCAGGTCGTCTCGTCCATGACGATCATCGCGCCCGTCCCGATCGACGAACCCGCCTTCTTGAGCGAGTCATAGTCCATGTTGATATCCATGATCGCGGCCGCGGGCAGCACATTGACCGAGGAGCCGCCCGGAATCACGGCCTTGAGTTGCCGTCCCTTCCATACACCGCCGACCCGCGCCAGCAATTCCTTGAATGGGATGCCGAGCGGCAATTCGAGATTACCCGGATTCGTGACGTGACCCGACACGGAAAAGATCACCGTACCGCCCGAATTCGGCGGCCCGAGACCTGCGAACCAGGCCGGCCCCTTGCGCAGGATCGTCGGCACCGAGGCAAAGCTTTGCGTGTTGTTGATCGTGGTGGGCTTGCCGTAGAGACCGAAGTTCGCGGGAAATGGCGGCTTGAAGCGCGGCTTGCCGGGCTTGCCTTCGAGCGACTCGAGCAACGCAGTCTCTTCACCGCAGATGTAGGCGCCCGCTCCGATGAAGGTATGCAAATCGAAGTCGACGCCGGACCCCAAGATATTCTTGCCCAGCAAGCCGGCCGCGTAGGCTTCCGCCAGCGCCGCCTCGAACCTCGGCACGGGCTCGCCTAAGAACTCGCCGCGGATGTAGTTGTAGCCCACGGTGGCCGTCATCGCGTAGCCGCCGATCGCCATACCCTCGATGACCGAGTGCGGGTTGTAACGCAGGATGTCGCGATCGTGACAGGTCCCCGGCTCGGATTCATCGGAGTTACAGACGACGTATTTTTGAAGGGGTGAACTACGCGGCATGAAGCTCCATTTGACGCCGGTCGGGAACGCCGCGCCGCCGCGCCCACGCAGGCCGGATGCCTTGACGTCCTCGATGACTTTTTCTCGCGGAGTTTGCTCACGCAGGATCCGCTCCCAGACCTCGTAGCCGCCGAAGCTGCGGTAGCCTTCCAGGGTCCAGGGGCGCTCGTGGCGCAAGACCTCGAAGATTGCAAGATTTTGTTCGTATGCCATTAGGTCCGTCCGCGCATCATTTCAACTCGTCCAGAATCGCATCGATCTTTTCGGGCGTGAGATTCTCATGATAGACGTGATCGACCATCATCATCGGCGCACCCACGCAGGCCGCGAGACACTCCTCCTCGCGCTTGAGGAAAATCCGCCGGTCGGGCGTGCTCTCGCCCGTCTTGATGCCGAGCTTCTGCTCGACATAGGCGACGACCTCCGCGGAACCGCGCAACATGCACGAGATATTCGTGCAAATGGAGACGTGATGACGCCCGACGGGGTGGGTTTCGAACATCGAATAGAAGGTGGCCACCTCGTACACCTGCATCGGCGGAAGACCCAGATAAGCCGCAACGGCGTCCATGATCGAGGTTGTGAGGAAACCGTCGTTCTCATGCTGCGCCGCGTGCAGTGCCGCAATGATGGCGGAGCGCTTTCGGTCCGCAGGAAACTTGGCAACCCAACGATCGATCTCTGCGCGCAAATGTTCGGACAGCTGGTCGCTCATCGGTCGATCTCGCCGAATACGATGTCTTGAGTGCCGATCATCGCGACGACATCCGCCAGCATGTGGCCGCGAACCATCTCGTCGAGGGCTGCGAGATGCGGAAAGCCGGGCGCGCGCACCTTCAATCGGTACGGCTTGTTGGCGCCGTCGGAAATGAGGTACACACCGAGTTCGCCCTTTGGCGCCTCGACGGCCGCATAGACTTCACCTTCCGGAACGCTGTAGCCCTCCGTCATCAGTTTGAAATGATGAATGAGGGACTCCATGTCGCCCTTCATTTCTTCGCGACGCGGCGGACGCACCTTGCGGTCGTCGATCATGACGGGCCCCGGATTGGCTCTGAGCCAGGCCACGCACTGCTCGACGATGCGATTGGATTGACGCATCTCCTCGATGCGCACCAAATAACGGTCGTAACAATCGCCGTTGACGCCGACCGGAATGTCGAAGTCGAGGCGGTCATAGACGTCGTACGGTTGTTTCTTGCGCAGATCCCATTCGATGCCCGAACCGCGCAACATCGGCCCGGAGAACCCCAGCTGCATAGCTCGCTCCGGCGTGACCACGCCGATATTGACCGTGCGTTGTTTCCAGATTCGATTGTCGGTCAGCAAGGTTTCATACTCATCGACGCAGGCCGGAAATCGCCTCGTAAAGTCGGCGATGAAGTCCAACAAGCCCCCGCTGCGCCGTTCATTGAGGCGATCGACGTCCTTGTTGCTGCGCCACTGGGAATACTGGTATTGCGGCATCGTATCGGGCAAGTCTCGGTATACGCCGCCGGGCCGATAGTAGGTTGCGTGCATGCGCGTACCGGAGACCGCTTCGTAGCAATCCATGAGGTCCTCGCGCTCGCGGAAACAATACAAGAACACGCTCATCGCACCGATATCGAGCCCATGGGAGCCGAGCCACATCAGATGGTTGAGGATGCGCGTGATCTCGTCGAACAGAATGCGAATGTATTGCGCGCGCACAGGTGGCTCAATACCGAGCAATTTTTCGATGGCCATCACATAGGCGTGTTCGTTGCACATCATCGACACGTAGTCGAGCCGATCCATGTAACCGATCGACTGGTTGAACGGCTTGGTCTCGGCGAGCTTCTCGGTACCGCGGTGGAGCAGACCGATGTGCGGATCGGCCTTCTGGATCACTTCGCCGTCCATCTCCAGCACCAAACGCAACACGCCGTGCGCAGCGGGGTGCTGAGGACCGAAGTTCATGGTGAAATTGCGGATCTCAGCCATTGGGTTTGGTCGCAGTCAGTTGTGGGTCATAGCGGTTGTCGTGTCGAATCACCTTCGGCACGAGAATGCGCGGATCGATCGTGACGGGCTGATAGATGACACGCCGCTTTTCGGGATCGTATCGGACCTCGACATTGCCGGAGATCGGAAAGTCCTTGCGAAACGGATGACCGATGAAGCCGTAATCGGTGAGCAGCCGGCGCAAATCCGGATGTCCGCGAAACAAAATCCCGAATAGATCGAAGGTCTCGCGCTCATACCAGTCGGCGGAGGCCCAGATCGCGGTGACCGAATCGACGATCGGCTGCTCGTCGTCAGCGCAAAAGACGCGCAGACGCACACGCTGATTGAGCGCGATCGACAGCAGGTGATAGACAACCGCAAAGCGTCTGCCCGCCGGAGGCCTTGCGGTCAGCGCGTCGTCGATGGTCTCGCTGCTCGCGCCGACCCGCGAGACACCGCGGCTGAAACCCGACGCGGTGGCCGCGACGGTCTTCCACTCGGCGAGGCCATACTGCAGATAATCGACACCGCACACGTCGGCGCAAATCTCGAACTTGAACTCGGGGCCATCGCGCAGCATGCCCGCCACTTCGAGCAGACGATCCGCGGGCACCTCGTAGCTGAGTTCGCCGCAATGATTCGGCACGGCGGTCACGCGATCGCCAAGCTCGCGCGCAATCGACTGCGCGAGATCCGGACCGCTATCCTCACCCGCAATCGCGGCAGGAGCCGCAGGCTCCACTCCAGTCGGCACCTCAGCGCTCATCGGACAATAGCCTTGTTGCGCTTGATCTTGTTTTGCAGCTGGATGATGCCGTACAGCAAGGCCTCGGCGGTCGGCGGACAACCGGGCACATAGACATCGACCGGAACGATGCGATCGCAACCGCGAACCACCGCATACGAGTAATGGTAGTAACCGCCGCCGTTGGCGCAGGAGCCCATGGAGATGACCCAGCGAGGCTCGGCCATCTGGTCATAGACCTTGCGCAGGGCGGGCGCCATCTTGTTCACGAGAGTGCCCGCGACGATCATGACGTCGGATTGCCGCGGACTCGGGCGGAACATGATCCCGAACCGATCCAGGTCGTAACGCGCCGCGCCGGCGTGCATCATTTCAACCGCGCAGCAGGCCAAGCCGAACGTCATGGGCCACAGAGAACCGGTGCGGGCCCAGTTGACCAGTTTATCGACCGTGGTTACCTCAAAGCCCGGCACCGCCGCGGTACCGGAGCCCCCGGGATCTAGTCCCATTCCAATGCCCCCTTGCAGTAATCGTAGACCAGGGCAACCACGAGAATGGCCGCGAAGATCAACATCGCGAGCAGGCCGAATGTGCCGGTGGTGCCGAGCGAAACCGCCCAGGGAAAGAAAAAGGCAATTTCGAGATCGAACACGATGAAAATAATCGCAACGAGGTAGTAGCGCACGTCGAATCGGACGCGCGAATCCTCGAAGGCCTCGAAACCACATTCATAGGGAGAGAGTTTTTCAGAGTCGGGACGGCGGGGACCGGCAAGCCACCCGATCGTGTAAAGCGCAAGACCAATGATGCCCGCCAAAGCGAGGAAGATCAGAATCGGCAGATATTGTCGCAACATGATCCAAACACGGGCTTGCGGGTTAGCTCTTTTAACTCTGTATGGTAGAGCGCCATTGTAGCAGGCGCCCCGCATTCCGCATCACAAGACAAGAGATGGTGCCGACGGCCGGACTCGAACCGGCACAGGTTGCCCCACTAGCCCCTCAAACTAGCGCGTCTACCAATTTCGCCACGTCGGCTTTTAATCATCCCTTCCATCGATCAATCAAGGCGTTTTTGCGGGTGCAGGCGCCGATGCCGGCGCCGCGGGCTGGGTCGGCAACGGTGGCACGGATGACGGCGTCACGGACGTCGCCGGTGCCGAAGCCGGTGCGACTGCATTGGCGGCGGCTTGGGCCTCTCGCTCCAATTCCGTGGTCGGTTCATTGCTTGGTCGCACGCCGACATAGGCAAGCGTCAAACTCGTGACGAAGAACAGCGCAGCAAACACCGCGGTCAAACGCGAAAACAAGGTGCTCGTGCCGCGCGCGCCGAACACGGTACCCGACGCGCCCGAACCGAAGCCGGCTCCCGCCTCCGCACCCTTGCCACGCTGCAACAGAACCAACACGACGATCATGACGGCGAGCATTACGTGCACCGCCAAGATAAAACTACGCAACATAATCAAACTCTCAGTGGCGAGCGGCCGCTGCCGCGCAAATCTCGTAAAACTCATCGGCGCTCAAGGAGGCGCCGCCCACCAAACCGCCATCCACATCCGGCATGGCGAACAAGTCCGCGGCGTTTCCCGCTTTCACGCTACCGCCGTAGAGGATGGGCAGTCGACCCCCAATATTAGCATTTTGTTCTGCAATCCGATGCCTGATGAACCCGTGAACCGCCTGCGCCTGTTCCGGCGTCGCAGTGCGGCCCGTGCCAATCGCCCATACGGGTTCGTAGGCCACAATCGCCGCCGCAAGCCCGGCGATCCCGTTCAGGCCGATCACCGCATCGAGTTGCCGCGCGATCACGGCTTCGGTCAACCCGGCTTCCCGTTCCTCCAAGGTCTCCCCGCAACACAACACCGGCGTCAAACCGGCCGTCGCTGCCGCCGCAAATTTTCGCGCAACCAAGGCATCGTCCTCGTGATACCAATGGCGCCGCTCGGAATGTCCGATCAAGACCAGCGTACAGCCGACATCACGCAGCATGCTCGCCGCCACTTCCCCGGTGAACGCACCCGAGGGCTCGGCACACACATCTTGGCCGCCGATCCTGATCAGCCCCCCCGAGGTCGCACGCACGGCTTCCTGCAGATAGACGAACGGTGGAAACACAGCGACATCGATCGGCCACTGCGGTTTCAAGCGCAATTCCAACTCGCCGAGCAACGCGGAGTTACGGCTCTGCGAGCCGTTCATTTTCCAATTGCCCGCTACCATCGGACGCCGCATATGCACCTACCTGGAGAATCCACTCCACGGGAAAGGCGGCGAAGATTAGCCCTGCAGGCCGCCGACTGCAAGTCCAGAGTCGGCACGGCCACGGGCGGCGGCTTCAACCGCCTTGGCGATATCGCGGGCCCCCTGCTTGACCATGGTGGCATCGTAGCCCTCGACCATGACACGAATCACGGGTTCGGTGCCCGAGGCTCGCAAGACAATTCGGCCGCGACCATCGAAGCGCCGCTCGACCGCGGCTGCCGCGCTTTGCACGGACGGTTCAGTCATGGGATCGAAGCGATGGTCGACATGCACGTTGAGGATGACCTGGGGATATTTCGGCATCGCCGCGGCCAGTTCCGCGAGCCCGTTACCCGTCTTTTTCATGACGCTGAGGACTTGCAATGCGCTCAGCAAGCCGTCGCCAGTCGTTGTCTTGTCGAGGCACAAAATGTGGCCGGAGGTCTCGCCGCCCAGCGTGCCGCCCGCTTCATTGAGCGCCGCAAGAACATGCCGATCGCCGACCGGCGCGCGCAGAAACTCGATGCCTCGTTGCGCCAGCGCATGTTCGAGGCCGAGATTGCTCATCACGGTGCCGACCACCGGACCCTGCAATTCACCGGCGGCATGACGGGCTGTGGCAAGAATGAACAGGAGTTGATCGCCGTCGACGATGCGCCCCAGGGCATCGACCATGAGCACACGGTCGCCGTCGCCATCCAATGCGATGCCGACCTGCGCTCGTACGCCCGGCACGGTCAGCTGCAACAACTCCGGTGACGTCGATCCGCAACCGTCATTGATATTGCGCCCGTTGGGCGAGCAGCCGATCGGCACGATGTCGGCACCGAGATCGGCGAGCACGCGCGGCGCCACTTTATAGCCGGCGCCATTGGCACAATCGATCACGATCTTGGTTCCCTGCAGATCCATCCCCGCCGGGATCGTCGAGGCGCAGAAGTCCTGGTAATGCGTGCGGCTGCGATCGATGCGCGTCGCCTTGCCGAGCGACGGGGATTCCTGAGTGATGACGGGACTGTCGATGAGCTCCTCGATTTGCGCCTCGACCTCGTCGGAGAGCTTGCTGCCCAGGGCGTCGAAGAACTTGATGCCGTTGTCCTGATAGGGGTTATGCGATGCGCTGATCACGACGCCGAAGCGACAGCCAAGGCGCCGCGTCATATAGGCAATGCCGGGCGTCGGAAGCGGGCCGATCAACATCACATCGACGCCGGCCGCGACGAAACCCGCCTCCAGCGCCGATTCGAACATATAGCCCGAGACACGCGTGTCCTTGCCGATCAGGACACGGCCGCCGCCAGGCGCCAGCACGCGCGCAGCGGCGCTTGCGAGCCGCAGGGAAAAATCCACGGTCATGGGGCTCTGGCCCACCCGGCCGCGCACGCCGTCAGTGCCAAAGTATCGGCTGTTCGTCACGGTTCCATTCCTTGCATCACGGCATCGACCATTCGAATTGCGTCCCAAGTTGCGGCGACATCGTGGGTGCGCACGATCTTGGCGCCGTGGGCGACACACAGAGCGGCCAATCCCAATCCCCCATAGAGTCGCTCCCCCAGCTCACGACCCTGCAGCACGCGGCCTATCAAGCTCTTGCGCGACACGCCGACGAGCACGGGCGAGCCCAGCCCGACCAGCGTCGGCAAGTCCCGCAGCAGGGCCAAATTATGCGCCAGTGTCTTGCCAAAACCGATACCCGGATCGAGTGCAATCGCGGCGGCGTCGATTCCGGCGTCAAGACAGGCGGCGCGCTGCGCCACGAGGAAGGCCGCGACCTCGGCAACGACGTCGGTGTAATGCGGGTCTAGCTGCATGCTGCCGGGTTCGCCCTGCATATGCATGAGACACACGCCGACCGATGCGGAGGCAGCCCATTCGCGGGCGCCCGGGGCCCGCAATGCGCGCACGTCATTGACGATCGAGGCACCTGCCGCGACCGCCGCCGCCATGACCGCAGGCTTGCTCGAATCCACCGAAATCGCCACATCGAAGTTCGCCGCCAGCGCCTCGATGACGGGCACGACCCGGTCGGTCTCCTGCGCTGCCGTCACTGCTTCGGCGCCGGGCCGCGTCGACTCGCCGCCGACATCGATGATCGCGGCTCCGGCGGCAATCATCTTGGCGCACTGATCCAACGCCGCAGCGCGCGTGACATATAGGCCGCCGTCGGAAAAGGAATCCGGCGTCACATTGAGAATTCCCATCACGAGCGGACGCTCGAGGTTCAGGGTCCGCTGTCGACATCGCCAAATCATGCTTGCCTCAATGTAAAAAGGCCGATGGGATCGCCATCGGCCTTCTTAATCTCTGCCAGCCGCTCTGCGCGGGCTAGTGCTGGCCCGCCGGATTGACCAGCGGTGGCGAAGGCTTCTCAGGCGAGGGACCACGCGGCGTCGGCGTCGGCGTATCGTCCCAATCACGGGGCGGACGCGGCACTTTGCCGTCCATGATGTCCTTGATCTGCTCCTCGTCGATCGTCTCGTACTTCATCAAGGCGTCCGTCATCGCTTCCAATTTATCCATATTGTTCTTGATGATCGTATAGGCACGCTGATAGTTGCTGTCGATGACATGGCGCACCTCTTCGTCGATCACGTGCGCGGTCACATCCGAGACCTGCTTGTGCTGCGTGACGCTGCGACCGAGGAAGACCTCGCCCGACTCCTCGCTGTAAGTCTGCGGACCCAAGCGATCGGACAAGCCCCAACGCGTGACCATGTTGCGCGCTAGCTCGGTCGCGCGCTCGATATCGTTGGACGCACCCGTGGTCACCGCGTCGACACCGAACACCAATTCCTCGGCGACGCGACCACCGAACAAGGTGGCAATTCGGCTCTCCAGCCGCCGCTTGCTCGTGCTGTAGCGATCGCCCTCGGGCAGAAACATCGTGACGCCGAGTGCGCGGCCGCGCGGGATGATCGTGACTTTATAGACCGGATCATGTTCGGGCACGGTCAAACCGACGATTGCATGGCCCGCCTCGTGGTAGGCCGTATTGCGCTTCTCTTCCTCGGTCATCACCATCGAACGCCGCTCGGCGCCCATCATGATCTTGTCCTTGGCGCGCTCGAACTCTTCCATGGTCACAGAGCGCTTGTTGCCGCGCGCCGCGAACAAGGCGGCCTCGTTGACGAGGTTGGCAAGATCGGCGCCCGAGAATCCGGGAGTACCGCGCGCAATCACGGCCGGCTTGACGTTATCGCCGAGCGGCACCTTGCGCATATGGACCTTCAGAATCTGTTCCCGGCCCCGGACATCGGGGAGCGGAACCACGACCTGCCGGTCGAAACGGCCCGGCCGCAGCAAGGCCGGATCGAGCACGTCGGGACGGTTAGTCGCGGCGATCACGATAATGCCTTCGTTGCCCTCGAACCCATCCATCTCGACCAGCAATTGATTGAGCGTCTGCTCGCGCTCGTCATGACCGCCGCCGAGGCCTGCGCCACGGTGGCGCCCCACGGCGTCGATTTCATCGATGAAAATGATGCAGGGCGCGTGCTTCTTGGCCTGTTCGAACATGTCGCGGACGCGCGAGGCGCCCACGCCCACGAACATTTCGACGAAATCCGAGCCTGAAATGGTGAAGAACGGTACTTTTGCCTCGCCGGCAATCGCACGCGCCAGCAAGGTCTTGCCCGTGCCGGGCGATCCGACCATGAGCACGCCTTTCGGGATCTTGCCGCCAAGCTTCTGGAACTTGCCCGGATCCTTCAAGAAGTCGACGATTTCCACGACCTCTTGTTTCGCTTCCTCGACGCCTGCGACGTCGGCGAACGTGACATTGACTTGATCCTCGCCTAGCAGCCGCGCCCGACTCTTGCCGAAAGACATGGCGCCGCGGCCACCTGAGGCCCCCTGCATCTGACGCATGAAATAGGCCCAGAAGCCGATCAGGATCAGGATTGGGAAGGCGGAAATCAGCAACTGCAGCACGACCGACTGCTGTTTGGGCGGTTCGCCGCGGAACTTCACACCCTGGGCTTGTAGGGAGCCGATCAGGGCGCCGTTGCCGGTTTCGGGATTATAGGTCACGAAGGAGTCGCCGCCGCGACGCTTGCCCTCGATGATGTCACCCTTGAGCGTCACCGAATCGATGTTGCCGCTCTTCACTTCCGTGAGGAACTGCGAATAATCGATGGTCGCGGGCCCACCCGTGCGCATGCCGAATTGGCTGAAAATCGCCAGCAGTATGACCGCCAATGCGACCCACAAAAGAATCTGTTTCGTCAGATCGTTCAAGTTTCACCTACAGTCGTGTATCGATTACGACAATTAAAGCCTGACGGGCATCCCCGAAGTTACACCATCCCAAACTGTCGCGCCAACAGATAGATCTCTGGACTCCGAGTTCGTGACGCTTTCGGCTTTTTCGTCACGACGCGGCCGTACCGTAAGCGCGCATCCCGGATGATCTGATCAAATCCCTCGCCTTGAAACAACTTAACCAATAAATCGCCCCCCTGCGCCAGCACGCGGTCGGCAAATTCCAGCGCCAATTCCGCCAAATACATCGAACGGGGCTGATCGACCGAATCGATTCCTGCCATGTTTGGGGCCATATCGGACAAAACAAGGTCGATTTTCGTGGCGCCCACGCAACGGAGGACCTCGGCGAGAACGGCCTCGTCGCGAAAGTCTCCCTGCACGAAATCGACCCCGGGGATCGCATCCATCGGCAGGATGTCGGTGGCCACGATCCGGCTGCTGCTGCCGACGATGCGCGCTGCGTACTGACTCCAGCCGCCCGGGGCCGCACCGAGGTCCACGCAACGAATCCCGGGGCGGAGCAGGCGTTCGCGCTGCTGGATTTCCTCCAATTTGAAGACCGCGCGCGAGCGCCAGCCCTCGCGCTGAGCACGTTTGACGAACTCGTCATTGGCGTGCTCGGCGAGCCATCGGGAACTGCTCTTGGAACGTTTCGGCATCGAATCTCTGTGACTCCCATTATACTGGGCCGATGCCGCTATCCGAGAAGCAAAAGAAACATTTGCGCCGCCTGGCGCATCCGCAGAAACCAATCGTGATGCTCGGCAACGCGGGTCTGACCGACAACGTGACCAGCGAACTCGATCGGGCGCTGCTGCGCCACGAATTGGTCAAGGTCAGCGCCAGGGTCGGTGACCGCGCCAGCCGCGACCAAATCCTCGCGACGCTCGCCGAGCGTACCCTCAGCGAATTGGTGCAGCGCGTTGGACATATCGGAGTCTTTTACCGCAAAAACAACGAGCTAGCGAAAATCGTTCTTCCAGACTAGAACGAGCGTCGCGACGCAGGCGAGTCCGTACAGCAAGGCAGAGACCCCGTGCCAGGCACCGAAGGTCAAGCCGAAGCTCGCGCCGTGCAACCGAGCTTGGACCATGACGGGCCGCAGCACCCATTCGTTGAGCGCAAGCAAGCCGGCCGCGAGATACGCCCAGAAGAACTTCGTGCGGCCCGGTAACAGCAGCGCAAGCGCGGCGACCGCGATACCCACATAGGTCTCGATGCTGAACAGATGCCCGGCCAGCAATCCCGCCAGCTGGCGATCCGGCTGGCGAAAAAAAAGTGTCGAGGTCACCCAGGCCAAGGACCAGAGGCTGCCGACCCAGAGCACCAAGAGAACGCGAAAGATCGCCGCGATTGGCTTCACACGTACCGCACGGAGACGATTTCGTAGCTACGTGTGCCGCCGGGCGTCGTGACGTCGACGACGTCGCCCTCGGACTTGCCGATCAAGGCGCGCGCGATCGGCGAGGACACCGACAGCAGTCCCTCCTTGATATTCGCCTCGTCATCGCCGACCAGCTGGTATTGGACCTTGTTGCCGCCGTCCTGATCCTCCAATTGGATGGTCGAGCCGAACACGACCCGCCCGCTCGCCGCGAGCTTCGTGACATCGATGACCTCCGAGTTCGAGAGACGATTCTCGATGTCATTGATGCGTCCCTCGATGAAGCTTTGCTGCTCGCGCGCGGCGTGATACTCCGCGTTCTCGCTGAGGTCCCCATGGGCGCGCGCTTCCGCAATCGCCTTGATGACGTTGGGTCGGTCCTCGCTCTTCAGTTTCTTCAATTCCGCGCGGAGCCGTTCGGCACCGCGCAGCGTCATCGGAGTTCGCTTCACGTCGGCAATTCCTTGTGCAAATCCTGGAGACGGTTGACCTCGATGTCGCCAAGATGATCCAGCGCATCGCAGGTTGCCCGCGCCGCAGCCACCGTCGTGTAATAGGTCACCTTGCGCGCGACCGCCTCGCGGCGGATGGAGCGCGACTCGCGCACCGCCTGCTTGCCCTCGGTCGTGTTCACGATCAGAGAAACCTCGTCGTTCTTGATCATGTCGACCACATGCGGCCGGCCCTCGCGCACCTTGTTCACGCGCCGACAAATGATGCCAGAGTCTTCGAGAATTTGCGCCGTGCCGCCGGTCGCGGCGATTTCAAAGCCCCGCTCGATCAGCATTTTCGCGAGCGGCACCGCGGCAGGCTTGTCACGGTCGCGCACGCTGATGAAACACAGGCCGCGAACCGGCAAGATCACCCCGGAGGCCGCCTGCGCCTTCGCATACGCCTCGCCGAAGGTGTGCCCGGTACCCATGACCTCGCCGGTCGATTTCATCTCGGGACCCAGGATCGGGTCCGATTCCGGGAACTTACTGAACGGGAACACCGCTTCCTTGACCGAGAAATACGGCGGGATGCGTTCGACCGTAGCCCCCTGCTGCGCGAGCGTCTTGCCGGTCATGACCCGTGCGGCGACCTTCGCGAGCGGCACGCCCGTCGCCTTCGAGACGAACGGCACGGTGCGCGAGGCGCGTGGATTGACCTCGAGGATGTAGATGATGCCGTTCTGAATAGCAAACTGAATGTTCATCAAACCGACGACGTTGAGCGCCTTGGCGAGTTTGCGGGTTTGCACGCGCAACTCATCCTGGACCTCCTTGCTCAAGCCGTTCGGCGGCAAGGAGCAGCCCGAATCCCCCGAATGCACGCCGGCCTGCTCGATATGTTCCATGATGCCGCCGATCAGCACATCCTCGCCGTCGCAGATCGCATCGACATCGACTTCGACGGCGAGATCGAGAAAGCGATCGAGCAGTACGGGGCTGTCGTTCGAGACCTTGACCGCATCGATCATGTACTGGCGCAGATCGTCCTCGTTGAACACGATTTCCATGGCGCGGCCGCCGAGCACATAGCTCGGCCGCACGACCAGGGGGAAGCCCACGTCGCGCGCCATGAGCACGGCCTGCTCCTCGGCGCGCGCGGTCGCATTGGCCGGTTGCTTGAGCTTGAGCGCGGAGACCAGCTTCTGGAAGCGCTCGCGGTCCTCGGCGACGTCGATGCTGTCCGGCGTCGTGCCGATGATCGGGGCGCCGGCCGCGGCCAGCGCGCGCGACAACTTCAGCGGCGTCTGACCGCCGTATTGCACGATCACGCCTTCCGGCTTTTCCTTCTCGATGATCTCCATGACGTCCTCGAACGTCAGGGGCTCGAAATAGAGGCGATCGGAGGTGTCGTAATCGGTCGAGACGGTTTCCGGATTGCAGTTGACCATGATGGTCTCGAAACCGTCTTCGCGCAGCGCCATGGCCGCATGCACGCAGCAATAGTCGAACTCAATACCCTGACCTATTCTATTAGGACCTCCTCCTAAAATCATGATTTTCCTACGATTCGTAGGCAAGGATTCGCATTCTTCTTCGTAGGTCGAATAGAGATACGCCGTGCCCGTGGCAAATTCGGCCGCACAGGTGTCGACCCGCTTGTAGACCGGGTGCAGCCCCAGTTTGCGGCGGCGCGCACGCACGCCGGCATCGTCGCGGGACACCAGTTTGGCAATGCGCGAATCGGCAAATCCTTTGCGTTTCAGCACACGCAGGCGCGCGTAGTCGAGACTGTCGAAACCCTGCTCGCGCAGCTGCGCCTCCTCGCGCAGCAAGTCCTCGATTTGCGCGAGGAACCAAGGATCGATGCGCGTCGCCTCGAACACCTGCGCGCGGGTCCAGCCGGCGCGAAACGCATCGGCCACGAACAGGATGCGGTTCGGCCCTGGCCAGCGCAGCTCGTATTCGAGCTGCGTCGACGCCTCATCCGACAGCGGCAGGCTCAACTGTTCGTTGAAGCCGTCCAATCCCGTCTCGAGACTGCGCAGCGCCTTCTGCATGGACTCCTGGAACGTGCGACCGATGGCCATCGCCTCGCCCACCGACTTCATCTGGGTCGTGAGTCGAGTGTTCGAACCCGGAAACTTCTCGAAGGTAAAGCGCGGGATCTTGGTCACGACATAGTCGATGGACGGTTCGAATGCCGCGGGCGTCGCGCCGCCCGTGATCTCGTTCTTGAGCTCATCGAGCGTGTAACCGATCGCGAGTTTGGCAGCGATCTTCGCAATCGGGAAACCGGTCGCCTTCGACGCGAGAGCCGAGGAGCGTGAGACGCGCGGATTCATTTCGATCACGAGCACGCGACCGTCATCCGGGTTGACCGCAAACTGCACGTTGGAGCCGCCCGTGTCGACGCCGATCTTGCGCAAGACGGCGATCGACGCATCGCGCAGGCGTTGATATTCCTTGTCGGTCAAGGTTTGGGCGGGCGCCACGGTGATCGAGTCACCCGTGTGCACACCCATGGGGTCGAGGTTCTCGATCGAGCAAATGATGATGCAGTTGTCGTTGCGATCGCGCACGACCTCCATCTCATACTCTTTCCAGCCGATCACCGACTCCTCCAACAAAACCTCGTTGGTCGGCGATGCGTCGAGTCCGCGGCCGACGATCGCCTCGAACTCCTCGCGATTGTAGGCAATGCCGCCGCCGCTGCCGCCGAGCGTGAACGAGGGTCGGATCACGGTGGGAAAGCCGATCTCGGACTGTACGGCGAGCGCCTCTTCCATGCTGTGGGCAATTCGGGCCCGCGCAGTCGCAAGTCCGATCTCGGACATCGCGCGGCGGAACAGTTCCCGGTCTTCGGCCATGTCGATCGCGCGCTTCGAGGCGCCGATCATCTCGACGTTATATTTTTCCAGCACCCCCTCGCGGGCGAGGTCGAGCGCGGTATTGAGTGCGGTCTGCCCGCCCATGGTCGGCAGCAAGGCCTGGGGGCGCTCCTTCTCGATGATGCGTTCGATCGTGCGCCAGTTGATCGGCTCGATGTAGATCGCGTCGGCCGTTTCCGGATCAGTCATGATCGTGGCGGGATTCGAGTTGACGAGGATGACTCGATAACCCTCTTCTTTCAATGCCTTACAAGCTTGAGCTCCAGAATAATCGAACTCGCAGGCCTGACCTATGATGATGGGTCCAGCGCCGATGATGAGGACACTGTCGATGTCGGTACGTTTGGGCACTGCTTAACTCTCGGCGGACTTTTGTTTGGCAAGCATGCGCGCACGGGAATTGGCCTGGACACGCTTGACCATCAAATACATGAAATGCTCGAACAAGAGCCGCAGATCATGGGGTCCCGGGCTTGCTTCCGGATGGCCCTGAAAACTGAATGCGGGCCGCTGCGTGTGCGCAAGACCCTGCAAGGAGCCATCGAACAAGGAGCGATGCGTCGGGCGCAAGGTCGCCGGCAGCGTCGCTTCGTCAACCGCGAAGCCATGATTTTGGCTCGAGATGAACACGCGCCCCGAGTCGATTTCCAGCACCGGATGATTCGCGCCGTGATGACCGAACTTCATTTTGACCGTCTTTGCTCCGCTCGCGAGCCCGAGCAATTGATGGCCGAGACAGATCCCGAAGATCGGAATGTCGGTCTCGAGAAAGCGCCTAATCGCCTCGATCGCATAGTCGCAGGGCTCGGGATCGCCGGGCCCGTTTGATAAGAAAATACCATCGGGATTCATCGCAAGCACTTGATCTGCCGAAGTTTGCGCTGGGACAATCGTCATGCGACAGCCGTGCTCGGCAAGAATCCGCAGGATGTTGCGCTTGATCCCATAATCGTAGACGACGACATGCAGACGGCTCTGTGGACGCGGCGACTTCTGCCCGGAGTTCCAGATCAGGCCGTCATTCCATTGATAAATGCGCTTGGTCGAGACCGCCTTGGCGAGATCCATGCCCTTGAGGCCGGGGAATTTCTTGGCCGCTCGAATCGCATCGGCCTCACCGATGTTGTCGCCGGTCATGATGCAGCCGGATTGGGCGCCCTTCTCGCGCAAGAGTCGCGTGAGCTTGCGGGTATCGATCTCGGCAATCGCGACCACCTTGGAGCGCACGAGGAAACTTGAGAGCGATTCGGTCGCGCGCCAATTCGAATGCAAGACCGGAAGATCCCGGATCACGAGACCAGAGGCGTAAATCGCGGCGGATTCCAAGTCCTCTGGGGTCGTGCCCGTATTGCCCACGTGCGGATAGGTGAGCGTCACGATCTGGCGGCAGTAGGAGGGGTCGGTCAGGATCTCCTGATAACCGGTCATCGCCGTATTGAATACCACCTCACCCGTCGTGTTTCCTTTTGCGCCTACTGAAACGCCACGAAACACGGTGCCATCTTCGAGAGCTAGCACTGCAGGTGTCGACACTCCGGTTCCTCGCTTTGCGCTACGAATCGTTCCGTAGATGCGCAAAGCGGGAGGTGCTCGTCAGAACAGCCCCCCGCTCGTAAGTTGAATAGCAGTCAGATTCCGGGCGCGAATATTAACCATGCCCGGCAGGTCTGTCTACCTAAAGTCCGAGTACATCGCTCATGCCGTAAAGACCTGCGGGACGGCCTACGAGCCAGGCCGCGGCGCGCAGCGCACCGCGCGCAAAGGCCGCACGGTCCGTCGCGCGATGCGTGATTTCGATGCGCTCGCCGTCGCCCGCAAATAACACCGTGTGCTCGCCGACGATATCGCCGCCACGCGTCACCGCAAAGCCGATGCTGCCCGGCACCCGCGGTCCCATGTCGCCTTGCCGCGCAAATGAGGCGAGCTCGCTCAAGGCTGCGCCGCGCGTGGCCGCGACTGCCTCGCCCAACTCAAGGGCCGTGCCGGACGGCGCGTCGCGCTTCATGCGGTGATGTGCCTCGCTGATCTCGACATCGTAAGCCTCGCCTAGCGCGCGCGCCGCGACGCTCACCAGGCTCCTGATGAGGGCGACCCCGGTGCTCGTATTGGCCGCAACCAGCACCGGAATATGCGCCGCCGCCGCATCGATGAGCGCGCGCGTGGACTGATCCCAGCCCGTGGATCCGATCAACAGAGGCACGCCGGCGGCCGCGCAGGCGGTCGCATGCCCGCCAACTGCGCCCGGTAAACTGAAGTCCACCGCGACAGCCGCGCAGCGCAGCGCCGACTCGACGTCGCTGCCGATGATCACCTCAGCGGCATCCCCGCCGACGCGCAGACGCTCCCCGAGACTCGCGCTATGCGCGGAGGCGACGGCGCCCGTGAGACGTAAAGGCGTGCCCGGAAGAGCTGTCAACAGCGATCTTCCCATGCGGCCCGTGACGCCGAATATTACGAGCCGATGCGCCTCCTGGTCGGGCACTAGTCCACTGCGCCCGTGAAAAACTTGCGTACACCCTCGAGGAAGGTCTTCTCGCGCGGCTTATGGCTGCCATGGATCAGGCTGGCCTCGAACTTGCGTAAGAGATCCTTTTGTTCGGGTCCGAGGCCCACAGGCGTTTCGATCACGACGCGACAGAATAAATCGCCCGCGGATCCGCCGCGCACCGGGACGACCCCCTTGTCGCGAATGCGAAACACGCGCCCCGACTGAGTCTCGGCCGGTATCTTGATCACCACCTCGCCGTTCAGCGTCGGTACCTCGACCGCACCCCCGAGCGCCGCGGCGGTGAAGCTGATCGGTACTTCGCAAGACAAGTTGTTGCCGTCTCGCTCGAAAATCGCGTGTTCGCGCACGCGTACCTCGACATACAGATCGCCCGCCGGTCCGCCGTTGCGCCCCGCCTCGCCCTCGCCGGTCAAGCGAATCCGGTCGCCCGAATCGACGCCGGCCGGCACCGTGACGGCCAAGGTCTTCTCCTGACGCACGCGGCCCTGACCCAAACAGGTGTCGCAGGGATTGCTGATGATCTTGCCGCGACCTTTACAGCGCGGACAGGGTTGCTGAATCGTGAAAATGGATTGCTGCACGCGCACTTGCCCATGCCCGTTGCAGGTATCGCAGGTCTTCGGCGTCGACCCCTTGGCCGCACCCGAGCCGTGGCAGGTCTTGCATTCGCCGAGGGACGGAATCTTGATCTGCGTTTCGAAGCCGAACACGGCTTGCTCCAGATCCAGCTCCAACTCGTAGCGTAAATCCGCGCCGCGAAACACTTGCGAGCGTCCGCGACCGCCGCCTGAGAAAATATCGCCGAACATCTCGCCGAAGATATCGCCGAACGCATCCGCGGCGCTGGGGCCACCCCGACCGCCCTGCAGGCCGGCATGCCCGAATTGATCGTAGACGGCGCGCTTCTGCGTGTCGGTGAGGACCTCGTAAGCTTCCTTGGCGTCTTTGAATTTGCGTTCGGCGTCCGGATCGTCCGGATTGCGATCCGGATGATATTTCATCGCGAGACGCCGATAGGCCTTCTTGATGTCCGCCTCAGAAGCGTCGCGCGGCAAATCCAGCAATTTATAAAAATCGGGTTTAGACATTACACATCCGTAAACAAGACACCGCCGGCAACAGTGGCCGGCGGTTCATTCAACGACGAGAGACTCGAGACGCGAACGTCATGCCTTCTTCCGATCGCTCTCCTTGACCTCCTCGAATTCGGCATCGAGCACGTCATCCTTCTTGGTCTCGGAGGCACCGGGCGCCGCACCAGCGGAAGCCGACGATTGCTCGTAGGTCTTTTGGAGTATAGCGGTCGAGGCCTGCTCCAAAGCCGCCGTCTTGCTCTCGATCGCCTCGCGATCGTCGCCCGCGATGGCCGCCTTGGTCGCTTCGATCGCCTCATTGGCGACGCGCTTCTCGTCATCGGAGATCTTGTCGCCGAGATCCTTGAGCGCCTTCTCGATCGTATGCACGGTCGCATCGGCCTTGTTGCGCGCGCCGACGAGTTCACGGAACTTCTTGTCCTCCTCGGCATGCGCTTCGGCGTCCGACACCATGCGCTTGATCTCCGCTTCCGACAAACCGCTCGAGGCCTTGATCACGATGCGCTGTTCCTTGCCGGTCTTCACGTCCTTCGCCGAGACGTTCAGGATGCCGTTCGCATCGATGTCGAAGGCGACCTCGATCTGCGGCATGCCGCGCGGCGCCGGCGGAATGTCGCTGAGATCGAAACGGCCGAGCGACTTGTTGTCGGCGGCCCGATCGCGCTCACCCTGCAGCACATGGATCGTGACGCCAGTCTGATTGTCATCCGCCGTCGAGAAGGTCTGCGAGGCCTTGGTCGGGATCGTCGTGTTCTTCTCGATGACCTTGGTCATCACGCCGCCCAGGGTCTCGATGCCCAGCGACAGCGGCGTCACGTCGAGCAACAGAACATCCTTGACGTCGCCAGACAGCACGCCGCCCTGAATCGCAGCGCCGACCGCCACGGCTTCATCGGGGTTGACGTCCTTGCGCGGCTCCTTGCCGAAAAAGTCCTTGACGGCCTTCTGCACGAGCGGCATGCGCGTCTGGCCGCCGACGAGAATGACTTCGGCGACGTCCTGCATCGACAGGCCCGCGTCCTTCAAGGCGATGCGGCAGGGCTCGATGGTCTTCTGGACGAGATCCTCGACCAGCGACTCGAGCTTGGCGCGCGTCAACTTCATGTTCAGGTGCTTCGGGCCCGCGGCGTCGGCCGTGATGTACGGCAGGTTCACTTCGGTCTGCTGGCTCGAGGACAGCTCGATCTTGGCTTTCTCCGCGGCTTCCTTGAGGCGCTGCATCGCGAGCGGATCCTTGCGCACGTCGATGCCGCTTTCCTTCTTGAATTCGTCGGCGAGGTAGTTGATCACGCGCAGGTCGAAGTCTTCGCCGCCCAGGAACGTGTCGCCGTTCGTGGAGAGCACTTCGAATTGGCGCTCGCCATCGACCTCGGCAATTTCGATCACCGAGACGTCGAAGGTACCGCCGCCCAGGTCATAGACCGCGATCTTGCGATCGCCGCCGTCCTTGTCGAGGCCATAAGCGAGCGCAGCCGCGGTCGGCTCATTGATGATGCGCTTGACGTTGAGCCCGGCGATGCGGCCGGCGTCCTTGGTCGCCTGGCGCTGCGAGTCGTTGAAATAGGCGGGCACGGTGATCACGGCCTCGGTGACCGTCTCGCCGAGGTAATCCTCCGCGGTCTTTTTCATCTTCATCAAGACGCGCGCCGAGACTTCCTGGGGCGCCATCTTCTTGCCCTGGACCTCGACCCAAGCGTCGCCGTTGTCGGCCTTGACGATCTTGTAGGCCACCATGCTGATGTCTTTCTGCACGATGTCGTCGCTGAACTTGCGGCCGATCAGACGCTTGACGGCGGCCACGGTGTTGGCAGGATTCGTGACGGCCTGGCGCTTCGCCGATTGCCCGACGAGCACCTCGCCGTCCTTGGTAAAGGCCACGATCGACGGCGTCGTCCGGTCGCCCTCGCTGTTCTCGATGACCTTGGGCTTGCCGCCCTCCATGATCGCGACGCAAGAATTGGTCGTGCCCAGATCGATGCCGATAATCTTAGCCATATGTAAAAACCTCTGAGAAATTCATTTTCACTAGCCGATAAATGGGGAACATCCGGCCGATTTCAATATCGCCGAGCATCAATTCCCGTCCGGCGGGGCCTTGCTGACGATGACCCGCGCGGGTCGCAGCAGGCGCCCATTCAGCGCATAACCCTTCTGAATCACGGATAGAACCGTATTGGGCTCGACCGGGCTCTCCTGGGCCACCATGGCCTCATGCCAGTCAGGATCGAAGGTTTGTCCGACCGGATCGATCATTTTGATGCCGGCCTTCTCGAAGGCCTTATGCAGCTGCCGCAAGGTCGCCTGGGCGCCTTCCAGCAAGACCGGACCCGGATTCTGGCTGCCGGCATTGATCCCGGCCTCCAACGCATCGCCGACCGTCACCAGTTCCTGCGCGAATCGCTCGATCGCGAATTTGCGCGCATTGTCGATTTCGCGCTCAGCTCTTTTGCGGTAATTGTCCAGCTCGGCAACCGCACGTAAATAGCTGTTGCGATTCTCTAACGCCTTGGCTTCCGCCGCGGCGAGCGCCGCATCGACGGGGGGTGCCTGTTCTTGTCCATTACCCGACGAGACGTCGGTTTGATTCGTGTCATTCACCTTGACGATGCCCTCGAGAAAAACGCCTGGAGCGGGAAATGCCGCCGTGAGGCGTCCATCTGGGGGCTATTTGCGCGCGTTCAAGGCCGAACCCAATAGTTTTGCGGTCACGTCGACGATCGGAATGACCCGCTCATAGGCCATCCGGGTGGGCCCGATGATCCCGAGGACCCCAACGACCTGATTGCCCTGCATATAAGGCGCGGTAACGACGCTGATATCGTCCAACATGTGGTAACCGGATTCCTGGCCGATGAAAATCTGGATACCGTCGGCATTCAGGCAGTTATCCAGAAGCCGCAACATATCGTGCTTTTCGTTGAAGGCCTCGAACAAGCGCCGCAAACGATCGATGTTGGATAATTCGGCAAAACCCATCAAATTGGTCTCGCCGGCGATCACATATTCGACCCGCTCGTTACTGTCTTTATCGAAGACCTTTTGCGCCACCTGGATCGCGTCGAGCATCAGCTGATTCATATGCTGCCGCGCATCCTGGAGCTGCGCGACCAGCATCGCCCGGACATCCGGCAGTGAGCGGCCCGCAAACGCCTCGTTGAGGTAATTGGCGGCGCGCCGCAACTCCTCCGGCGGGTAGAACCGATCGAGCTGGACGACGCGATTCTGGACCTCGCGATTGTTCATGACCATGATCGCGAGCGCGCGGTTCTCCGATAAGCCGATGAACTCGATGTGCGTGAGCGCCACGTAGTTTGGGTGCGGCAAGGTCACGAGCCCGGCCATCTGCGTGACGCTGGAGAGCATTTGCGAGACGGATTGCACGAGCGAACGGCCGCTCGGCGCGTCGCTGACGAGCCGCCGTTCGATCTCCTCGACCTCTTCGTGGTCGAGCGGCTTGAGCTTCAGCAGCGTATCGACGAAGAATCGATAGCCCTTGTCCGTGGGGATGCGCCCGGCCGAGGTATGCGGCGAGGCCACAAAGCCGAGCGCCTCGAGGTCCGACATGACGTTACGAATGGTCGCCGAGGACAGACTCAAGCCGGAATCGCGCGACAGCGTGCGCGACCCCACGGGCTGCCCGTCACGGATGTAATTCTCGATCAGAGCCTTCAGCAATAGCTGCGCCCGTTCGTTCAGCGAGGCATCGGCTTCATCGGTCATGTTGCGGTCCATAGTGCGCCTTTGAACCTAACTATCGGATCCATCAGAAGTCAATAGCGTGACCGCTGCAGCGAGGACATGCTACAAGGAATCCCGCCTATGCCTCACCCTTTTAAGTCCATCGCACTCGTCGGTCGCGCCAAGGATGCGCGCGTGGCCGAATGCATGCTGAGCCTTGCTCGACATTTATTCGCGAAGGGTCTGCGTGCCTTGGTCGACACACACGTCGGCCTGCCCTTTCCGGCCGGCAGTGTGGTCCAATGCCCCGAACAGTCATTCGCGAGCCGCGCCGACCTGATCATCGCGATCGGCGGCGACGGGACGCTGCTGTATGCGGCGAGCTTGGTGCCGGGCCGCCCCGTACCCTTGATCGGGATCAATCGCGGTCGGCTGGGATTCCTGACCGATGTCAGCCCTAATTCAATGCTCGAAGACGTGGATTCGGTGCTGGCCGGAAACTATACCGAGGACCGGCGTTCCCTGCTCGCGGCACGGCTCGAGCGCTATGGCGCACCGACAGTGCGCGCCCTGGCGCTCAACGACGTCGTGGTCAATAAGTGGGAAACCGGCCGTATGCTGGACTTCGAGACCTCGATCAACGGCCGATTTGTCAATTCCCATGGCGGCGACGGCATTGTGATTGCCACTGCCACGGGATCAACGGCCTACGCACTGTCCTGCGGGGGTCCGATCGTCGAGCCGGACCTCGACGTCTGGGTGCTCGCCCCGATCAGCCCGCACACCTTGAGCGACCGTCCGATCGTCGTACGCGCGGGCAGCAAAATTCAGCTACGCATGTCCGATCGGCTCGAGTCCCGCGCCCAGGTCACTTGCGACGGCGCCTCGCTCGGCGATCTGAAGCAAGGCGACAGTCTGTTCGTCGAGGGGTCGGATGCGCAGATCACCTTGTTGCATCCGCCGGGCTACGATTATTACCGGCTGCTGCGCTCCAAGTTGCACTGGGGACGTGGCGGCTTCGGCCATGATTAGCACGCCTAGGCTGCCATGCTGACGGCTCTACAACTACGCGATTTCGTGATCGTCGAAGCGGCGGAGCTGGAATTCTCTGCAGGCTTGTCGGCACTGACCGGTGAGACCGGCGCGGGCAAGTCGGTCGTGGTCGATGCACTGTCGATTTTGGCCGGCGGCCGGGCCGGCGTCGATATCGTGCGGCACGGCGCCGATCACGCCGAAGCCACTGCAGCCTTCGGCAAGCTGCCGCCCCCGGCACTGGCCTGGCTCGAAACCCAGGCGATCGAGCACGACGGTGAAGTGCTGCTGCGCCGGGTCATCGGCGCCGACGGACGCTCGCGCGCCTTTCTCAATGGCCGTCCGGTCGCACTGCAAAGCTTGCGCGACTTCGCGGATCTGGTCATCGAAATCCATGGACAGCAGGAATTCCAGCATTTGGTTCGACGCGAAGCGCAGCGCGCGATGCTGGACCGGCATGCGGGTGCGGAAACCCTGGCGGATGCCGTGGCAGCGATTTACGCGCGTTATCGCGACTGTCGCCTTGAAGCCGACGCGCTGCGCGCGGCGGCCGATACGCGCGATGCGCGCCTCGATCTGCTGCGCTACCAACTAGGCGAACTCGCGGACGAGGTGACCTCGGTCGGCGAACTTGAGGAACTGCTGCTCGAGCGCAAGCGCATTGCCGGCCGCGGCCGCCTGGCGGAGGCGGCCCGCAACGCGCTGGGGGCCGTCTACGAAGCCGACGGCGACACTGCTCAGGACCTTCTGGCGAAGGCACAAACCGCCCTGCGGGCCCCGGCAGAGTCGGATCCGACACTCGCAGAGGCGGGCAAGCTGCTGGCCGAGGCCGCGATTCAGGTGCAAGAAGCCGCGGCGGTTTTGCGACGCTTCCTCGACTCTTTGGACGTCGATCCGGCGCGGATCGAAGACATCGAGCGGCGCGCGGCCGCGCTCGAGGGTCTCGCCCGCAAGCATCGAGTGGCGGTCGTGGAGCTGCCCGAGCTGCGCCGCACACTCGAACAAGAGCACGAGACGCTTGCCCAAATGCATGAGAACTCGGCGCAGCTTGCCCTGCGCCTCGGCGCCTTGCGGGAGGAATATCGCGTCGCCGCCGCCCGTCTGACCGAGGTGCGCCGCGCCGCCGCAGCCGACCTCGGTGCGCAAATCACGAACTTGATGCAATCGCTCGGCATGGCCGGCGGCCAGTTTGCCGTGAGCCTGACGACGGCCGCGGCGGAACCCTCCCCGCACGGCGACGATCAGATCGAATTTCTGGTTGCGGCGAACCCGGGACAAACCGCCAAGAGCCTCGCCAAGGTCGCCTCCGGCGGCGAGCTGTCGCGCATCAGTTTGGCGGTGCAAGTGGCGGCGGCGGCCAACGCCGCGGCGCCGTGCATGGTGTTCGACGAGGTCGACTCCGGGATCGGCGGCGCCGTCGCCGAGATCGTCGGACGGCAACTGCGCGAGCTCGGCGCGCGCGGCCAAGTGCTGTGCGTGACCCATCTGCCGCAGGTAGCGAGCCAGGCGGACAGCCAATTCCGCGTCACCAAACGCAAGTCCGGCGGCAGTACCCGGACCACGATCGAGCGCCTCAGCGATGCCGACCGAGTGGACGAGATCGCGCGCATGTTGGGCGGCGTCGACATCACGAACCAGGCGCGCGCGCATGCGCGGGAGATGCTCGCACTCGCGAGTGGTCCGGGTGGCGAGCGAACCGCCGCGAAGCGACCGTCACCGGCCCGGGTCCCGACATCCGCCCCGACGAAGCAGGGGCGCACACGCGGCGGCAGCCGCTAGGTCACGCGGCTTGGGAGCGCGCCGGCTATTTACCGCGCTTTTGGTTGGGGCAATTGGCTTTGCGGCAATGGCCATAAAGCGTCAAGGCGTGATCGCTGATTTCAAAGCCGAGGCGCTTCGCCACGGCCTGCTGACGCTCTTCGATGCCACCGTCCATGAACTCTTCGACATGCCCGCAGTCCACACAGACGATATGATCATGATGCACGCCATGGTTCAGCTCGAACACCGCCATGCCGCCCTCGAAATGATGGCGGGTCACGAGGCCGGCAGCCTCGAACTGGGTCAAGACTCGGTAGACGGTCGCGAGGCCGATGTCCTCGTTGCTGATCAGGAGCTTCTTGTAAATGTCCTCGGCGCTCATATGGTGCGCGGAGGCATCGGCCAGCAAGTCGAGGATCTTGAGCCGCGGCAGAGTGACCTTGAGGCCCGCATTGCGCAAATCGCTGCTTTCGGTCGTGCTAGATGGTTTGAGGCGCTGCGGCATGCTGTCCCATCCGGTATGATGCGGACTCAATTATTCATCATTTAACGGTTGCATACCACTTTGACGAAGCTACTGGCCCGCTCTGCACTCGGCATTTTCATCGCTGTCGCGGCGTCCGCCTGCGTTTATCGCATCAATATCCAGCAGGGCAATTATCTGGATCAGACCGCGGTCAACCAGGTCCAGGAAGGTATGACGCGCAGTCAGGTCCGGTATTTGCTCGGTACGCCCCTGGCCGCCGATCCGTTTGAAAAGGATCGCTGGGATTATATTTATTATTTAAAGAAGGGCCGTAGCCAGCACGTCGACTCGCGTCGCGTCACGGTCTATTTCGATGGCGAGAAAGTCGCCAAATTGGACAAACCCAGCGACGCGGTTGCGGCAGCGCAGGAAAAATCGCTGTCGCAGATCAAGAACGGCCGCGTCTACTAGTAGCAGCGGCGCGATTAACGACGGCTTGATTTGGCCGATTTGGCGGCACGGCGACGCCGTGCCAACTTCGGATCGACGGCGAGCAGTCGATAGATTTCGATCCGATCGCCGTTGCTGAGCATCCGCCCACGATCGACCACGAGGCCAAACACGCCGACCGGACTGCCGCGCAGGTCGACCGCCGCGAACCGTGGGTCCGCGGCGGCCAGCCGCAACACAGCCTCGACGTTCGCGGGAGCGGCTATCTGATAGTCCGCTTGAATCTGCAGGCTTGGGGTGGCATATACGACGCTGATGCGCATGTAACCGGCGCTCACCGCGCTCCCTCAGGCGTAAATGGCGCGCGCACGCTGCACGAAGGCGTCTACGATCGTGCCGCACAGGGCCTCGAAAACGCTGTTGAAGGCGGCGGCAGTCAGCGGGTTCTTGAACTCGAACTCCACACGGAAGCTGACGCGTGAACCGCGATCGCCGATCGGCTCGAAGCGCCATTGACCGGTGAGGCTGCGAAATGGCCCGTCGACGAGATTCATGAGAATTTCCCGCTCTGGCTGCAGACGGTTGCGGGTCGTAAATTCCGTGCGCAAGACGCCGCGCGCGACGCTGACCGAGGCCATCCGCTCGTTCTCGGCGACGTCTTCGACCCGCGCGCCGCTGCACCACGGCAGGAACTCCGGGTAGCGCGCCACGTCATTGACCAGCGCGAACATTTGCGCGGCCGTATAGGGCACGAGGGCACTGCGTTCGACGACCTTCAAGCTTTCCTCCAGGGCGGCAGGCTGCCGCAAACGGCGTGAATTCTCCGGCAAAAGCGCGGGCGCCACAACGAGCGAATAGGTAGACTCCGGCCAGCGTGAAAACCACAGACAAACAGCCGCCGATCGCCGTCAACCGCAAAGCGCGCTTCGACTACTTCATCGAAGAGAGCTATGAAGCGGGCATCTCCTTATTGGGCTGGGAGGTCAAGAGCATGCGTGCCGGCAAAGCCCAGATCGCGGAGTCCTACGTGTACCTCAAGAACGGCGAGGCATTCCTGTTCGGCGCGCACATCAGCGCACTGAATTCGGCTTCCACGCACGTCGATACCGACCCGACGCGCACGCGCAAACTGCTGCTCAACCGGCGCCAGCTCGATCATCTGTTGGGCGCGGTCGAACGCCGTGGGTATACCTTGGTGCCCCTCGAGCTCTATTGGAAGGAGGGCCGCGCGAAACTGCAGGTCGGGCTCGCCAAGGGCAAGAAACAACACGACAAGCGCGCCACCGACAAGGACCGCGATTGGCAACGGGACAAGGGCCGAATCCTCAAGGCCTTCAAGCGATGATGCATCGCATTTGGAACGCGGGCCGCGAGCGCGTACACTAGGGTTTCTCTTGGGGCCGACCGGTTTCGACATGGGTTGCGAAACTCCAGGGGCGTACCGAGGTGCAGGTTACCTCGTAAAACTGACTTGCAAACTTATAGTTGCCAACGAAGACAACTACGCTCTAGCCGCCTAATCGCGGCTGAACCCTGACCGGCCTGTGCTGATGCGAACGGCTCAGGGGTAGCGCTCATCAGCTAGTGGGACATACGGGTCCGGGGTGTGTCCTGCGAATCGCTACCGGGCTGGCCGCACGCTTTCCCTGCCCGTTGGGTAGCGAGCGGCGAGAACAATAGACTGGGCTACGTACGTAGATCTTGGAACGTAGGACTTATGGACGGGGGTTCGATTCCCCCCGGCTCCACCAATGGATTGCTCGACATAACAGCAGCGGGGATAACTTAGAGATGACGCGTATCGAGGTCCCGAACACAACCCCGCGCAAGGGCGGCGCATTCAAGAAAGGCGTCCTGACCTTGCTGACCCTCCTCATCGTAGGGCTGCTGGCCTGGACCTTCTTTTCCTTGTGGTGGTCGTACTCGGAAGGCGAACGCGCCGGCGTGCTGCAGAAATTCTCGCGCCGGGGCTGGGTTTGCAAGACCGAGGAAGGCGAACTCGCGCTCTACGTCGTGTCCGGAATCTCGCCGCAGATCTGGGATTTCAGCGTACGCGATGACGCAACCGCGGAGGAGCTCAACAAAGCCGTCGGCCGCAAGGTGCAACTCCATTACACCGAGCACCGCGGCCTGCCGACCTCGTGCTTCGGCGAGACCTCGTATTTCGTCGACCGCGTGACCGTCGTCAACGACGGCTCGGTTACGGGCCCCTAGTTCTCAGGCCTTGAGGGCCGTCCCCTGCGCAAACCGGCGCAGGGAGTTCTCGACCTGCTCGGTGATGCTGATCGCCGTGGAAAGGGCCAAGAGCCCGTCCTCACCCGTGACGGCCGGGGCGCGCGTGCCTGCGGCGGCCTGCAGAAAGGCCTCGATCTCATCGCGCAAGGCGTCGCCCTGTTCGTAATTCTGTTCGGCAATCGCGACCTGGGGCATGCCGTCGGCGCCCATGCCCTCCCCCTTGCGAATGACCGTCAGTACCTTGTTGTGCAAATCCACCGACAGGTAGGATGCGTCCGCTTGGAACAGACGCAGTTTGCGTTCCGTCTTGAGACTGACCCGACTCGCGGTGGCGTTCGCGACGCAGCCGTTGGCGAATCGCAAGCGCGCATTGGCAATATCGATCTCCCCGGAGAATACGCTCGTGCCGATCGCGTCGACGGCCACGACCGGCGAACGCACGATGCTCAGGATCAGATCGATATCGTGAATCATCAGGTCGAGCACGACATCGACATCGGTTCCGCGCTGCTTGAACGGGGCGAGCCGAGCCGACTCGATGAAACGGGGCGTGCTGAGGATGGGCTGGACAGCGAGCAGGGCGGCGTTGAAACGCTCGAGATGGCCGACTTGCAGGATGCGGCCCGCGGCTTTTGCCGCGTCGATCAGGCGGCGCCCCTCCTCGATCGTCACGGTCATCGGCTTCTCGACGAGCACGTGCGCACCAGAATCGAGAAACGCGCGCGCAATCGGATAATGGGTGGGTGTCGGCGTGACAACACTGACCGCATCGACGCGCCCCAGAAGCTCGCGGTAATCCGTGCAGTAGGGAACCCCCAACTCAGAGCCCACGGCCTTTGCGGTGGCGGTGTTCGGATCGGCAATCGCGACGAGTTCGGAATCCGCGAGGGCCGCATATTTCTGGGCGTGAAACCGACCCAGATAACCGGTGCCGATGACAGCCGTGCGCATCAGTGCGGATCCCGACGTCGCCATTTGCTGCGCGCGCGGTAGTCCTGCCGCAACTGCAGGATTGCGCCACCCCCGATCGCAAACCCAGCGCCGAGGCAGCAGCACAGCCCTCGCCAGCCGGTCCATGTGCCTGCCCATAGCGACCAGACCATTGCGCCAACGCACAGCAGCGCGCCCGCGAGGATCAAGATCCACGGTTTGGCGCCATAAACGGAAGAGGACGTCCAAGACTTCATCTCGGGATTCTACCGCGCCGAAGCGGCCAAAGACGTGTTTGGTTTACACTATCTGACATGGGATCCACGGCCAAGAGTCAAAGTGCAGGCGGAGCGCGCGGCGCGATCAAACAAATCGGCATCGCGGGGGGTGCCTTGTTCACGGGCTTCGTCGTGCTGCCGGCGCTGATCTATTTTGCGGGCAGTGCACTGCTAGGGCCTTTCGAGGGAGCGAGTCTCGGCACGAGCTTTCGCTCGATCTACCAAGGGCTTGGCGATGGCTCCATCGCCGCCTGGATCGTCGTCCTCGGTCCGTACGCGCTCTTGTTGCTGTTCAAGGCCTTGCGGGCCTGGTGGCGCGCCGGAACCTGAGGGCCGATGCGCAGGGGGCATTCAAGTTTTTCCCTAATCGGACGCTAGCACGGGATAAGGAGTCCCGCGCTTGAGTCCAGATCTCGAAACACAGCTTCGTTCGTCGGTAAATTTTCCGTCACCCGCCGGGGTCGCGAGCCACATTATCCAACTTGCCCAGGATCCGGAGATCGAGATGGGCAAGGTCGCGAAGGCCGTGAGTCTCGATCCGGCGTTGACCACAAAAATCCTGCGCATCGCCAATTCACCCCTCTATGCGCAACGGCGCAAGAGTGAAAATCTGCGCCAAGCGCTCGTCGTGCTCGGGCTGAACGCAACCCTGACCCTCGCGCTGAGTTTCTCGTTGGTCAAGTCGCTGCGCAACGGCAAAGGCAACGGGCTCGATTATCCACATTATTGGCGCCGTTGCCTGCTGTCGGCGACGGCGGCTCGGGCGCTTGCGGACGCCCTGCGGCAGCCAAACGCCGAAGACTACTTTCTCGCCGGCCTGCTTCAGGATGTCGGCATGCTGGCGCTCGACCGCGCAATACCTCAGCTTTATGCCGATGCCGCGGCTTGTCATCATGATCACCGCGCACTTGCCGAATACGAACGCAAACGCCTGCGGACCGATCATGCCGAGATCGGTGCGCGCGCGATGCGCAATTGGAATCTGTCGGATCGGCTTTGCCGCGCGATCGGCAACAGCCACCACCTCGAACTCGACGCGAGCAACGACCATGCGGCAATCATGGATCGTTGCGTCGCGCTCTCCGGGACCTTGGCGGACCTGTTTTTGGCAGGACCCGATCAGCGCCAATTCGCTGAAATCGCGCTGTCGGTCGAACGCAGCCTGGGACTCGATAAGACCGCCTTTGCTGAAGTCTTGGCGACGATCGGTGCGATCATTCCGGAAACCGAAGCGCTGTTCGAGGCGAGTCTGCTCAGCAAGCACGACGCCGAGGCCATGCTCGATCAGGCGCGCGAGGTCCTCATGATCCGCAGCTTGCAGGTCCTGCAAGACATCAGTTCCCTCAAAGCCGTGACCGAGAAATCGTTCGCGCGAACCCTCGACCTCGAGGAGGAAAACCGCCGCGACGCGCTGACCGGTGTCTACAACCGCACGCATCTCGATGCGGTTCTGCTGCGCGAGTACGAACAATCGGTTCGCCAGCACTGGCCGCTCAGCGTCGCGTTCGCGGATTTGGATAACTTCAAGGCGATCAACGATAATTTCGGCCACCAAGCGGGCGATCGCACCCTGCAAAAGACGGCGCGCATCCTGCGCGAAAACACGCGCGACACGGATCTGATCGCGCGCTACGGCGGCGAGGAATTTGTCGTGGTCTTACCGGCCACCGACGCCGAGACCGCCAAAGCCATCTGCGAACGGATCGTGGCGGCGTTTCGTGAGACGACACACGATCTGGGTGCACTGCATGCCCGCGTCACGATTTCAGTCGGCTGCGCGACTCATGGCCAGAACACGCGCTTCGCCAACAGCGCCGAATTGATCAAGGCAGCAGATCAGGCCCTCTATACCGCGAAGATGCGCGGCCGAAATCGCGCCGTACCGTTCGAACCGACCTTGTCCGCGCGGCTCGCGCGGTTCGTTTGAAGGACTTCCTCCCGCTTATGTCAGATTCAACGTGCGCGAGTTCACAGTTTCCGTAGTTTCCATTCACCGACATGTCGCAATTTGGGAACATCAGTTCCCGAGCTGCGAGGTGAATGGCTATCAAATCGAAGAACAAAAATGTGCCGGTGCAACGGCCCCGTCCGACGGATCGTCAATGGATCCTGGCGAGAATTGAAGGTCTGTTGACCGACGGGGAGTCGTCCACGCTGAAACTCGTCGACGAGAAGCGTGGCTTCGATCCGTATAATTCAGGCAGCTTCGACCGCAGCAAGGCCTGGACGAGGATCAACCGACGCTAGTCGATGCTCTCGCGGCTGCGCTCGCGAATCGCACGAAACTCACTCTTGGCGGACCACCGCGGAAACCGTCGCGTCTGCGCCAAACGCAGACCGACGTGGTAGTACAGCGTCAAGTCCATGACCATGCCGCGTAGATCCCACGAATCGTTGTATTGATCGCTGGTTTGATGGAAGCGGTGCGCGTAGTAGTCGTCCGATTGCGCCTGGCCGAAGGCCGGGCCGCGCGCCGCATCGTCGGTGCCCCCGAACGCAACCATGGCGGGCACGCCAACCTGCGCGAAGCTGTAGTCATCGGATCGAAAATAGCCGCCGAGCTCCGGGTGAGGATCCGCATGCAGTTCCCTGCCCTGTAAGGCGGCCATATCGCGCAGGTACCCATCCAAGTCGGACTGCCCAAAGCCGACCACCGTGACATCACGCGTCGGACCGCCGACCTGCAAAGCGTCCAGGTTGATGTCGGCGACGGTATCCTCGAGTGGGAACAGCGGATGCTGCGCGTAATAGCGGGAGCCGACCCGGTCCGATTCCTCACCCGTGAAGGCCAGGAACACGATCGTGCGATCAGGCCGCGGCTGGGTTCGATGGAAGGACTGCGCCAGGGCGAGGAGTCCCGCAACGCCGGTGGCATTGTCGACGGCTCCGTTGTAGATGGGATTACCCGCAGAACTTGCGCGCCCGAGATGGTCCCAGTGAGCGGAGTAGATGATGGTTTCGTGGCGCCGCTTTTCGCCGGGCAGCACGGCCACCACATTGGCCGAGTTGAAACGCCGCAGCGAATGGAAAACCTGCGCATCCAAGGCAATCGGTAGGATCGCGGGCTTGAATCCCGGTTTGGCCGCAGCGGCTACCAGAGCCGGAAAATCGGCACCGGCCTGAGTGAACAGGCGTTGCGCCGCGGGCTTGCTCAGCCAGCCCTCGATCGCAGCCGCCGGCGCCGCATTCGGCTCCACGCTTGCCAACTCCAGCTGCGGCGTGGTCCCGTCATTGACGATCACTTGCCACGGTAAGCCTGTCGCGATCGGATCGTGAATCAGGAGGACTGCGCTCGCACCCTCGCGAGCAGCCTCCTCGAGCTTGTAGGACCAGCGACCATAGGACGTCATCGTGTGGCCGTTGAACAGCTTAGGGTCGCCACCCGCGCTGCCGGGATCGCCGACCAAGACCACCACGGTCTTGCCGTGAACATCGATTCCGGCGTAATCGTTCCAGTCATACTCGGGCGCGACGATGCCGAAACCGACGAACACCAAATCGCTGTGCGCGACCGACACCTCGGCGTCGAGCCGCTTGGACCAAAGCATCATGTCCTGCTGGTAGACGAGCGGCCGCACCGTGCCATGTCCCGAAACGCTTGCCGTGGGGTCGGCGCTGGGGCGTAACTCGACCACGGGAACCGGCTGCACGAAGCTGTCGCCGTTGCCCGGCTTGAGCCCCAGTTTGCGCAAGCGCGCCGTGATGAAGGCGACCGTCTTGTCCTCGCCGGCAGTGCCCGGCAGCCGTCCCTCGAAGTCGTCCGAGGCCAACACGCGGATGTCGGCTCGCAGCATGTCTTCGTCGATGTCGGTCGACGGCGGCGGAGCACGCCTTCCCCCCGCACAGCCTGCGAGCGCCGTCAGCAACAAACCGCTCACGCAGGCGCCGAACAGCCCAGCACGCACACTTCGACTCATGGAGGTTCTCCGCAATTCACGCGCCGCGCGGCCAGTACGACAGAAACATGCCCGCCAAACACGCGAGCGTGACCAAATGAGCCCACCCACGCCAGGTTTTCAGCCGGACCTGCCCGAGGAAACTACCGGCGCTAGCGGCGGTCAGAAGAGCGAAGAAGAGCAAACTTAGGAGCAGGCGAGGTATTTCAGGCGCCAAATCGGGCGATAATTCCGGGTGTTGGTGGGCGATGATGGCGAATATGATCGAGACGGTTGCGAGCCCAAAAGTGATCGATGCGGCCGAGCCGAGCAAGATGCCAATCAAAACCGTGAACGGACGCATAACTCGAAGCTCATATACACTTGCGACGTAGCCCAGGTATCTCTAGCCTTGGAGCATTAATTTGTGCACTAGTTTACAGGAGATCGCGTACGGTGATGACTAAAAGGCCTCAGGCCAAGCGCTCGCGCTGGATCACGGGAATAGCCGTCTGCGCGGGTGCGATCGGACTCGCCGCGCTGCTCGGCGCCGCCATGACCGCACCACCTCCCGCGACGCCCGCGGCCGGCCAACTGGCGCCTACCGAACAACAGGATTACGTCGCGCGCCGCGTCGCCGACATCATTTCTCGCGAGCATTACCGCAAGGCGCCGCTCGATGATCGGCTGTCGAGCCTCATCCTGGACCGCTACCTCGACACCATCGACGGCGGACGCAGCTACTTCTACGCGAGCGATATCGCCGAATTCGAGCGCTATCGCTACGAGCTCGACGACGCCATCAAGGCCGGCGACATGGAGCCTGCCTTCGTGATCTTCCGCCGCTTTCAACAACGCAGCCGCGAGCGATGGCAGTACGCGATCGATTTGCTTGCGACGAAACCCGACTTCGACGTCGATGAATCCTTCAATTTCGATCGCGAAAAGGAACCTTGGCCCGCGAACGCGGCCGAGATGAACGAACTGTGGCGCAAGCGCGTCAAGAACGACGCCTTGTCCCTGATCATCGCCGGCAAACAGTGGCCGGAGGTTGCCGACATACTGCGCAAGCGCTACGAGCATGTCGAGAAGCGTATGGAGCAGAGCAAGCCCGAGGATGTATTCGAGGCATTCATGAACGCGTACGTGCTCTCGCTCGATCCGCACTCGAATTATTTCTCGCCGCGCAACTCCGAGGAATACAACATTCAAATGAGCCTCAGTTACGAGGGCATCGGGGCATCGCTGAATTTGACGGATGACTATGTGACCGTCATCGACGTCATTCCGGGCGGACCGGCCGCAATCAGCAAGAAAATTGCGGCCAACGATCGCATTACGGCCGTCGGCGAAGGCAAGACCGGCGAGCTCGTGGACGTGATCGGCTGGCGTCTCGACGACGTCGTGCAGAAAATACGCGGACCCGGCGGCACCGTCGTGCGCCTGCAGATCCTGCCGGCTGGGGCCGCGCCCGGCTCGGCGCAAAAAATCGTCGAGTTCACGCGCAATCGTGTCTCGCTCGAGGCCCAGGCAGCGCACAAAGCCATGCGCGTCGTGCAGCGCAACGGCCGCGACATCAAGGTCGGAATCATCACCGTGCCGAGCTTTTATCAGGACTACGACGCAAGCCGCGCGGGAGCCAAAGACTTCCGCAGCACGACCCGTGACGTGCGCCGCCTGATCGACGAGCTGCGCAAAGACGGTGCCGAAGTGTTGATCATGGACTTGCGCGCGAACGGCGGCGGCTATTTGCCGGAAGCCGAATCCTTGACCGGACTGTTCATCGATCAAGGACCGGTGGTGCAGCTGCGCGATACGACCGGTCGCATCGAGGTCGATGACGACCCCGAGCCCTCGATCTTCTACAGCGGACCCTTGATCGTGCTCGTGGATCGTTTCAGCGCCTCCGCATCGGAGATTTTCGCGGCGGCTTTGCAAGACTACGGCCGCGCTCTGATCATCGGCCAGCAAACCTATGGCAAAGGGACCGTACAAAACGCGCACCCGCTCAATTACACGATCTTCGGTCGCAAGCCCGAACTCGGGCAGTTGAATGTGACGATCGGCAAGTATTATCGGATCACGGGTGGCAGCACCCAGGATCGCGGCGTGACGCCCGACATCGCGATGCCCTCGTTGATCGATGCGAATGAAGTCGGCGAGAGCACGCGCGATCGCGCGCTGCCCTGGGACACCATCAATGCGGCGCAATTCAAGGTCGAGGGTGACCTGAAGCCCGTGGCCGCAACCCTGCAGAAATTGCACGATGAGCGCACCAAGGACAGCCCGGACTTCGTGTTCTTGAAAGAGGATATCGCGGCGCTCGATGCGATGCGTAATCAAAAGACTCTGTCGCTGTCGCTCAAGGTTCGCGAAGCCGAACGCGCGCGTCAGGACAAGGAGCGGCTGGCTCGCGAGAACACGTGGCGCGCGGCCCACGATGTCAAACCCTTGACCTCGCTCGAGGATCTGAAAGACGACGCGTCGGCCGGGATACTGCTAGATGAAGCCACGCAGATCGCCGCCGATTACGCCGTGCTCGCATCGCACCACACGCCGCCGCCGACCCAGGCGAAGCGCACCGACACGCACTGAGCATCTGCACCGAGCAGTGTCGGCGCAGGACCCGGCCCGGCCCCAGGGCCGGTCAGCGTAGCAGCAAGGTGTACAGGTCCCAGTAGTCCTCGGCGAGCACGTTCCACGGGGACGGCGCCACCCCGGTCAGCGCCGGCTTGCCGGGCTTACCGACGGCTCCCGGCGCACTGGCGAGGGAATCCGCTGTGGGTACGGTATCGGCTGAGTTGCGGTATTCGCAGATCCCTCGCAGCCTCTCGAGCCGCGCCTTCACCTGGCTGTTGATCTGCTTCTGGCTGGACACAGCGGCAATGGCTTTCTGCACGCGAAGCATATAGCCCTCGCAATCCGCGCGAGTGCCAAAGCTCATTTCATGGACACGACGCGCCATCGCCTCCTTGGTGCGGGCCGTCAGCCCGAACGCATCCACCTGCTCGCAGACCAGCTCCGCATAAGCGATGATCGCCAGATTGATGCCGCGGCGTGCCGCCAGCGAAATCCCCGGAAACGGCGCCAGCACCTCCGCTTCGATTGCCTGACACTCGGCATGGACGTGGCCGACGACCGCTTCGGCGGCCAGCAGTTCGTCGCGCAGCGCCACGAGACTGCGCTGCAAGCGGCGTCGCTTGAAGTAGTGCCAAAATGCCGTCAGGCGCTGATATTCTGCGTCCGCTTGGTTCAGACGTTCGCGCTTCTCGTCGGCATCGACCGCCGCAGCCTTGAGGCGGCCGTCAGCCTCGGCGCGGCGCGCCGCGCGCGCCTGTTCGCACTCCTCGTTATGCTTCGCGGTTTCGCGAGTTTCCTGCTGACGCGTCAGTTCGCTTGCGAAGCCGGCAAGCTGTTGGTGGCAGGTCTTCCAGAGGGACCGCAATTGATAGAACACGAGCGCGGAGAAGCCGGTGTCCGGGCCCGCGAGCAACTCGCCGAGCGCCTCGATCTGTTCCTGGACGCGGATGGTAGCGCCCTCCTGCTGCTTGAGCCGGTCGCGCAGCAGATGCAACTCGTCCTGTAGGTCAGCGTAGGCCTTCTTGAGGCCGGCCCGATTTTGAAAGAGCTGCATGAGCCGCTCTTCTTCCGCGCTCGCCGAAGCGCCGTCGAGTCCTGACTTGAGAAAGCTCAGCTTGTCGATCAATGTCCCGCCCCGGATTCATCAAGAGCCTGGCGGATCATCACGAAGGACCAAAATCCTCAGAAGCGATGCCCCCGCTCGGCGCAATATTCCAGCCATTTGTTTAGCATCATGTTGCGGGCCCAGCGCTGATCCAGTTCACGCTTGAGCGTGAACTGGAGGCGCGCAAGATGCGGATGCCGTTGAAAACCGCGGAAACTGCGGACTTCGGCCAATCTTGCATCGTGATACACGCAGACCTCGAGGTCCGGATCACAGACCGTGACGCCGTCGAGGTCGAACTCGTACGTTAGCCGAAAAATACCCGTATAGCGACTCAACTCGATCGGTGTGAGATGCAAGTCGCAGTCTTCAGCGACCCGCGAGATCCGCTTCTCTCCGACGACGCGCAGATCATCGACGATCCAGCCCAGGCGCACGAAATTGCTCTCGTACAGCGTCATGAGGCTGACGAAGCTGCCGGCTTGGGCGCGCCATGAGCTCGCACATAATTGATCGGCTATCATGCGTCCGACTATACCACGCACGCAGCGTCGGTCACGGCCGCAAACGCCTCTCTACGCCTGTTCTATCGAGAATGCGACTGGACATTTCTTCGATGGAACATTCGGTGGCGTCCAGCATCGGAATGCCGTGCCGCTCGAACAAAGATTCCGCGGCACGCACCTCGAATGCGACCTGCTGCGTGGATGCATAGCGGCTGTCGGGCCTGCGTTCGTTGCGAATTTGTTGCAGGCGATCCGGCTTGATCGTCAAGCCGAACAGCTTGCGCTGATGCGCCTCCAAGGCGCGGGGCAGCTTGCGCGATTCGAGGTCCTCGTCGGTCAACGGGTAGTTGGCCGCGAAGATTCCGTATTGCATCGCCAGATACAGGCAGGTGGGAGTCTTGCCGGATCGCGACACACCGACGAGAATAACATCGGCGCGATCGTAGTCACGCACGATCGCGCCGTCGTCGTTCGCGAGTGCGAAGTTGGTGGCGTCGATGCGGATCGCGTAGGCGTTCATATCCGACATGCGGTGCGCACGGCCCGCGGTCGGGTGCGATTGGATTTGCAGCTCGGTTTCGAGCGGCACGAGAAATGGATCGAAAAAATCGAGAAAGAATCCCTTGCTGGCGCGCACGACATTGCGGACGTTCTCCTGGACCAACGTGCTGAAAACAATCGGCCGCACGCCCTCCTGTTCCGTCACGAGATCGATCTTCCGGACCGCCTCGATCGCCTTGTCAACGGTTGAGATAAATGGCACAGTCACCTGCCGAAAATCGATTCCTTCGAACTGTGTCATCAGACTGTGCCCCATGGTTTCAGCGGTGACCCCGGTTTGATCGGAAACAAAAAAAACGGTTCGCTTGCTCACGCATCACCCCTCGAATTGAACTTTAAGATGCGCCTGATGGTCCGATGACGACACATCGCCACGGCAGTCTTTCACCTAACTCTCATTCCCACAAGAAGAGCTCCATGCAGCCGTATATTCTCCCGTTCGAACGACTCAAGAACACCGATGTTGAACTGGTCGGCGGCAAGAACGCCTCGATCGGCGAGATGATTTCCGGCCTCGCCGGTCTCGGGGTATCCGTACCCGGCGGCTTCGCAACGACCGCCCACGCCTACCGCGACTTCCTGGCACAGGGCGGCCTCGACGAACGGATTCGCGCGATTCTTGCGCCACTCGATGTCGACGATATCGAGCGGCTCACAGCCGTCGGCGCGCAGATCCGCGCCTGGATGCTCGCCACGGCGTTTCCGGAAAGGCTGCAGCGGGAACTCCTGGCAGCCTGGCGCGCGATGGGTCAAGGACCTGAGTTCGCGGTTGCCGTGCGCTCGTCGGCGACTGCCGAGGATCTGCCGGACGCCTCATTCGCCGGGCAGCAGGAAACGTTCCTGAACGTGCGTGGCGAAGAACACCTGCTACGCTGCGTCCATGAGGTCTACGCATCGCTGTTCAACGATCGCGCGATCGCATACCGCGTGCACAACGGATTCGACCACGCCGCCGTTGCGCTATCCGTCGGCGTCCAAACCATGGTGCGCAGTGATCTCGGCAGCTCCGGCGTGATGTTCACGCTCGACACGGATTCCGGATTCCGCGACGTCGTATTCATCACCGCGGCATACGGTCTTGGCGAGACCGTCGTCCAGGGCGCCGTCAATCCGGACGAGTTCTATGTCTACAAACCCGGCTTGCGAGCGGGCCGGCCCGCGATCCTGCGCCGCAATCTCGGCGGCAAGGCGATCAAGATGATCTACGCACCTGCCGGCTCCAAGGACCGCGTGAGCACCGTCGACGTGGCGCCCGTCGACCGGAATCGTTTTTCGCTCGACGACGACGACATCGCGACACTCGCCCGTCAAGCCCTGGCGATCGAGGAACACTATGGCGCGCCCATGGATATCGAGTGGGGCAAGGATGGCGCGACGGGCAAGATTTACATTCTGCAGGCGCGACCCGAGACGGTGCAAAGCCGCGCTGGGCGCATCATCCAACGCTTCACGTTGAAGGCGCGCTCGAAGCTCTTGATCACGGGACGCAGCATCGGCCAGCGCATCGGAGCCGGACATGCGCGCGTGATCAAGGACGTCAAAGACATGGCGCGGGTTCGTGCCGGCGACGTGCTCGTTGCCGACATGACCGACCCGGACTGGGAACCCGTCATGAAGCGCGCGGCGGCGATTGTCACGAACCGTGGCGGCCGCACCTGCCATGCCGCGATCATCGCCAGAGAACTCGGAATTCCGGCCGTCGTCGGCTGCGGGACTGCCACGGACGTGATTCAAGAGGATCAGGCCGTCACGGTCTCCTGCGCCGAGGGCGACACGGGTCTCGTCTACGACGGCATGTTGGAATTCGACCGGCGCGATATCGCCATGGATTCCCTCCCCGAGATTCCCGTGCGCATCATGATGAACGTCGGCAATCCGGACCGGGCCTTCGATTTCGCGGGGATTCCGCATCGAGGTGTGGGCTTGGCGCGCCTGGAATTCATCATCAATCGCATGATCGGCATCCATCCGCGCGCGATCCTCGAACTGGACAAGCAAAGCGTCGAGGTCAAGGACGCGATCCGCAGGCAGATTGCGGGCTATCCGGACCCCGTGTCCTTCTACGTGGACAAGCTCGCCGAGGGAATCGCACAAATTGCCGCGGCCTTTGCGCCGCAACCGGTCATCGTGCGTCTCTCGGACTTCAAGTCGAACGAGTATGCGAATCTGATCGGAGGCAAGAGTTACGAGCCGCACGAGGAGAATCCGATGCTCGGGTTTCGGGGCGCTGCGCGCTATATCGATCCGGCATTTCGTCCTTGTTTCGAACTCGAATGCCGCGCGCTGCGCCGCGTCCGCGACGACATGGGCCTTGTCAACGTGCAGGTCATGGTGCCGTTCGTGCGCACGTTGGCAGAGGCCCAGACCGTTACCGAGCTGCTTGCCGCGAATGGTTTGAAGCGCGGCGCAGCCGGTTTGAAGATCATCATGATGTGCGAATTGCCGACCAACGCCGTGCTTGCGGACCGCTATTTAGACTACTTCGACGGCATGTCGATCGGTTCGAACGACATGACGCAACTGACGCTCGGACTCGATCGGGATTCGGCGGTCGTCGCAAAACTATTCGACGAGCGCGACGATGCCGTCAAGGCAATGATGTCGATGGCGATCTCGGCATGCAAGGCGCGCGGCAAGTACATCGGCATCTGCGGTCAGGGCCCCTCGGATCACCCTGAACTCGCCCACTGGCTGGTCGAGCAAGGGATCGACAGCCTTTCGCTCAACCCCGACACGGTCGTCGAGACTTGGATGTTCCTAGCGGGCGATCGGCAGTAGGAATTTCGCGCGATAGTATTCGAGTTCGCGTATCGACTCGCGCACGTCATCGAGCGCCAGGTGCGTTGCGCTCTTTTGGAACGCGGACGCGATTTGCGGGGCCCAGCGCTGTGCCAGTTCCTTGAGCGTGCTCACGTCCAGATTGCGATAGTGGAAGAACCGCTCCAGTGCCGGCATATGGCGCGCCAAGAAACGCCGATCCTGACAGATGCTGTTGCCACACATGGGTGAGCGCTTCGGCTCGACCCAGTTGCGCAGAAACTCGAGTGTTTCCCGTTCGGCCTGGGCCGTGTCGACCGAGCTGGCGCGCACGCGTGCCGTGAGCCCGGAGCCGCCATGCTGCTTCTGATTCCAGTCATCCATGGTGCCGAGAATCGCATCGCTCTGATGGACGGCAATTACCGGGCCTTCGGCGAGCACTTCGAGGTGTTTGTCGGTTACGATCGTGGCGATTTCGATGATGAAATCGGACTCCGGTCGCAAACCGGTCATTTCCAGATCGATCCAAATAAGATTTTCGGCGGATTTCACGGTGACCCGATGCGACTGAAAAAACCATGTTAACAGAGCTCCGACGCAGATCCACAAGGCGCGGGCGGCCGCCATGAGCGACGCTCAAAGTCCGGCCGTCGACGGCGTCGGAATCGTCCTTGCGAGTTACGGGCGCGGAGCGCTGGTACAGTCCGGCACGGACACCCTGCATTGCGGCTTGCTCGGGCGCAAGCTGCGGCTGGTCTGCGGCGATCGAGTCCGCTGGCAGCGTCCGGCCGCTGCGGACGCGCCGTCGGTCGAATCGGTCGAACGGCGACTCAATGTCGTCGAGCGCATCGATGCGCGCGGCAGACCCGAACCCGTGGCGGCCAATATCGATCGCCTGGCCATCGTCGTTGCGCCGGAACCTGTGCCGGATTGGTACCTCGTCGACCGCTACTGGGCCGGTGCGCGCCACAAGGACATCGAAGCCGTGCTGATCGTCAACAAGAGCGATCTCGGCCTGGGGTCACTCGAGCCGCACCTCGACGTCTATCGACGCTTGCAGCTCCCTCGTTACGAACTCAGCTGTGCCCACAATGAAGGAATCATGGCGCTGCGCGCCGAGCTGAACGGATCGGTAACGATGTTCGTGGGTCAATCGGGCGTGGGTAAATCATCGCTCGTCAATGCCCTGGCTCCGGACGCGCAAGCTCAGACGGCTGAACTGACACGCGATGCGGAGGGCCGGCACACGACCACGACGGCACGCTGGTATCGCCTCGACGAGCACAGCGCCATCGTCGATGCCCCGGGCGTCCGTGATTTTGCGCCGCCGGCGCATATCGTGCGTGCCGCCGAACACGGGTTCGTCGAAATTCACGCGGCGGCAGCGGGCTGCCGCTTCAACGACTGCCGACATTTCGACGAGCCGGGATGCGCGGTTCGCAGCGGGGTCGTTACCGAGAAGATCGCCGCGCGTCGTTATGAGAGCTATCGACGGCTCGCGCGGCTCTACGAAGAACTCGCCTCCTAAGAGACCGTGGTCCGGCCGGCAAGCGCGTGAGCCAGCGTGCCGCCGTCGACATACTCGAGTTCGCCGCCAACGGGCACGCCGTGCGCAATGCGCGAGGCTTTGATGCCGCGGCGCAAGGCGAGTTCACCGAGGTAGTGTGCAGTCGCCTCGCCCTCCACGGTCGGATTCGTCGCCAGGATCACTTCGCTGATCTCACCGGTGCCCAGCAGTTGCTCGAATTCATCCAGTCCGAGCTCGGCGGGACCGACACCGTCGAGCGGCGACAAGTGCCCCATGAGCACGAAATAGCGGCCGCGAAATCCGCCGGATTGTTCGATGGCAACGACATCCGCAGGCGACTCGACCACGCACAGTTGCGCGGTGTTTCGCTGCGGCGAAGCACAGATCGCGCAAACCTCGCTTTCAGTCAGCATGCGACAACGCTTGCAATGCCCGATATTGGCGAGCGCGTCGGCCATGGCCTGACTCAGGACTCGGCCCCCGCCGCGATCGCGTTCCAAGAGATGAAACGCCATGCGCTGCGCAGACTTCGGACCGACGCCCGGCAGGCAGCGCAGCGCTTCGATGAACCGGGCGAGTGTCGGCGTGTACTTCAGAAGGGCAACTTCATGCCGGGCGGCAGATTGAGTCCGGACATCATGCCGGCGTATTTCTCTTGAGTGCGTGCGGCCACTTTGCGCACCGCATCGTTGATCGCAGCGACCACCAGATCCTCGAGCATATCTTTGTCTTCGCCGAACAGCTTCGGCTCGATCGAGATGCTCTTCGCCTCATGGCGGCCGTTGAGGACGAGCTTTACCATGCCGGCACCCGCCTCCCCCGTCACTTCGAGATCGGCCAATTCCGCCTGTGCCTTCTGCATATTTTCCTGCATCTGCTGCGCCTGCCGCATCAGATTGCCGATTCCGCCCTTCATCATGATAGCTCCTCCCGCGCTGTTCCCGGTCGCACGGATGCCACATCGATCTCGGCGCCAAAGCGCTCGCGCAGACCCTTGACGCTCGCATCCTCCTGAAAAGCCGCAAGCGCGTGCGCCGCCCGATCCTGCTCCGCCACTGCACGCTGCCGCGCCGGCGTGGCGAGGCTCGCGTCGGAGGTTTCGATCAGGATACGCATCTCGCGGCCAAAATATTTCGACAAGGCCTGCGTCAGTTTGTCTTCGATCTGCTTGGTGCGCCGATCAGCGGCCGCGGCATCCAAACGCAAACTGAGCAGATTGCCCTCGAAGGCCGCCGGCACACAGTTCAGGGCGAACTGACGCACCATGCCGCTCAATTGCGCGGCCTCGACGAGCGCAGGCCAGCTGCCGGCGTCGACCTTCGCAATCGGCATGGGCGCAGGGCTTGGCGCGGCGACGCTCGCTGCGCGGGGCATCGCCACCGCCGCGGCTTCGACGGCCCGCTGCGCGGTGGCCGGCCGTGCGCCGGGCTCCGCTGCAGCGCCGCTCGACTCACCATCGGGACGGAACGCCAGCATTCTGAGCAGGGTCATCTCGAACCCCAAGCGCGGTTCGGGGGCCATCGCAAGATCACGCCGACCGCCGAGCGCGATTTGATAATAGAGCTGCACGTCCTCGGGCCGCAGCGCTCCGGCCAGCCGCACGAGATCGGCGCCATCGAACTCCTCGTCTTGCGGCGCGGCGTCCGGGACGATCTGAACGATCGCGATGCGTTGCAGAAAAGTCGCGAGCTCGACCAGCGCACGATCGTAATCCGGCGCATCGCGATCGAGTTCCGCGACCTCGGCGAGCAGGGCCGAGCCGTCGCCCGAGGCCAGCGCCGCAACGATGCGCACGACATGACCGCGATCGATGGTCCCGAGCATCGCGCGCGCATTGGCTTCGTTCAAGGACCCGCCGCCAAACGCGATCAGCTGGTCCAAGAGACTCAAGGCATCACGCAGACTGCCCTCGGCGGCGCGCGCCAGCAGCGCGAGCGCGGCCGGTTCGTGCTCGAGCTGCTCGGCGCCGACGATGAATTTGAGACGTTCGCCGATCAGACCGGCGGACAATCGTTTCAGGCTGAACTGCAAGCAGCGGGACAAAACCGTCGCCGGAAGCTTCTGCGGATCGGTCGTCGCCAGCAGGAATTTCACGTGCGGCGGCGGCTCTTCCAAGGTTTTCAGCAGCGCATTGAACGAGTGGTTCGACAGCATGTGCACCTCGTCGATGAGATACACCTTGTAGCGACCGCGCGTCGGCGCATATTGGACGTTGTCGAGCATCTCGCGCGTGTCGTCGACCTTGGTGCGCGACGCCGCATCGACCTCGATCAGGTCGACGAAACGACCTTCGTCGATCTCACGGCATGCGGCACAGATCCCGCAAGGATTCGCGCTGACACCCACCTCGCAATTGAGCGACTTGGCCAGGATTCGCGCGACCGTGGTCTTGCCGACACCGCGCGTGCCCGTGAACAAAAACGCGTGGTGCACCTTGCCGCTGTCGAGCGCGTGGCCCAAAGCCCGCAACACGTGTTCCTGGCCCACCATCTCGGCAAATTTCTTGGGGCGCCACTTGCGCGCCAGAACGACGTAGCTCATCGCAACAGTTTAGCCGGGAACCCGTTGGACCGCGTAGAGATTAGGAGGCGGCCCGCGCCAGCAGGACTTCGGCGCCCGACTTAAAGTCGCTACCGCTGCTCCCTTCCGGGCCTGACGGGGTTCGTGACCAGTCGTCGCGAAGATGC
>Ga0209208_10000405_pt1 | contig 54931 bp, 33 predicted proteins | sample S1TSphfallax_3_FD_187694 | JGI IMG/M metagenome (GOLD analysis project Ga0209208, IMG submission 187694) | Host-associated microbial communities from peat moss isolated from Minnesota, USA - S1T2_Fd - Sphagnum fallax MG (SPAdes) (version 2) | ecosystem: Host-associated > Plants > Peat moss >... | reverse complement strand
ACCCGTGGCTGTCCCAACACCAAAAGGACCCAGAATGAGTTCTAACCACTTTGTGTGGTTTCATGCAGGCCCGTGTGAGTGAGTAAAGCTTGTCCACTCTTCCTAGTCTTTCCCGGGACTTCTAGCACGCCCCTTTTACCCCCCCTCTAGTGCTGGAAGTCGGGATCGTGCCCCAAGTTCCAACCGCTTCCGCATTGCCGCATACTTGGACCCTCAAGTGGGTCTACAAGGAACTTGGGGGCGCGACAGCCTTGATTCGGGTTGCACGCTTCATTGTGTGGGATGAGGCACCCATGGCCCACAAGCATGTGTTTGAGGCTGTGAACCGCACACTCCAACATGTTCACACTCTAACATGTTCTGGGTGCTGTTGACCCTACCTTAAAGGACATCCTTTTTGGGGGCAAGGTTGTTGTCATGGGAGGGGATTTTAGGCAGCTATTACTTGTGGTTCCTCGGGGCACAAGAGGCTAGATTGTGGATGCCAGTCTCAAGAGGTCTGCAATCCTTTGGCACAATGTTAAAGTGCGTCACCTGCATGAAAACATGCGTGTTCAGAGGCTTTTGGCGCAGGGCGGAGCCACCACCGCGGTCGATGCCCAACAATAGTAAGCTTGGGCAGATTATTTGCAGCGCATTGGGGAGGGCACAGAGCAAGTCTTTCCTGAGGTTGGGGAGGAAGCTATTTTGATCCCAGAAGACATGTGTTGCCAAGGTGACACCATTGATAGCCTGGTCGATGAAGTTTACGGTGACCTTGGCCGCTTCACAAACTCGTAGTCACGCAATGAGCACATCATTGAGAGGGCCATTTTAACTCCACTAAACAAGGACGTTGACAACATCAACACCACCATCATGAATCAGTTTGACCTCAGCACACCTGACGGCCCACCAGCACAGCGCCGCACGTACCAGAGCGCTGATTCTGTTGTGCAAGGCGAACAGAGAGGGGTTTACCCCACCGAGTTTCTAAACTCCCTCAGCATGTCAGGGGTGCCACCCCACACTTTGACCTTGAAGGAAGGCTTCCCGGTGATTTTGCTGCGGAATATGTCGGGCGGCCTTGCAAATGGCACTTGGCTTATTGTGGTCAAGTTGATGCATCACATAATTGATGCTGAGATTGCCACAGGACCAGACAAGGGCAGGCACGTTTTCATTCCCCGCCTCAACATCACTCCCTCTGACACCGAAAGGATGCCTTTTACTCTCCGTCGGCAACAATTCCCATTGCGGCCCGCATTTGCCATGACTATCAACAAGGCCCAGGGGTAAACACTACAGACAGTGGGGGTGTACCTACCCAAGCCTGTTTTTTACCACGGGCAGCTTTATGTGGCTTTTTCTCGATGTAGCTCACGGTGGGCTGTCCAGGTGCTGGTACGGGGTGACAGCCGGGCGGCTCTAAATGGGGCCCCTGTTGGCGTTTACACCAGTAATGTGGTCTACCGTGAGGTGCTGCAATGATTCTTCTTCTGGGTACGAGCTTCTTTGGGGTCTCCTTTGGACTCCCAGTTTTTTTCCAAGGCTTCGGCTTTGGTTTCGTCCAAGGGGACTTTTATATATATCAGGCATTCCCTCCATGTATGTTTTCATGGGGGACTTTTCAAAAAAAATAAAAAATAAAAAAATAAATAAAAGCTGCTTTGCGCCTTTGTGTGTGTCTTTCTTGGTTTAAAGACATCGGGGGACTTCATAGTGGCCGAAGGTCATGGGCACCCACTAGTGTTAATAAAGGAACAAATCTATGTGCATGAATGGAAGGTTTAGTTTTTCAAAATTGAAAACAAAGGTCAGGCCCGTGGATTTGACATGTGCAATTTGTCTTCTATGCCCTTCTCACCGGGTATGGTTGAAAGCACATACCTGCCCACCCAACACTTGTTTTCCCCCAGATTTTGTGATGCAGCCACACTCATCCACAAGAGGCCAAATTTAGTAACAGGCCAGAGAAGAACCCACAAAACTTTAAGAATCCTTCTATCTTTTATATTTTGGCGACGACCCGCTATAACCCATTGTCTAAATTTGGCGAATTAAAAAAATTCCTCAAAATCTGGCGACTTTGGTGCACTTGTTCCCACACAACAATCCTTTGTATCCTGTCGCAGCAGGGAATTGCATTTTAGGGTTTCCAGCTCTCACGAGTGGGGGCAAATTCTACGCTGTTTGTGGGTTGCAAAGGATCAGAGCTATGGCGATGGCGGGACTGGCTGCTCCTTCCCCGTGTGTTTACTCTCCTTCGTGTTTCACCTCTCCATCTTTCAATCTTCTTTGTCGTTGTTCGTCGTCTCCTTCTCCGTCTTCTCCTTCTGCTACTTCGTCTTCATCTTCTTCTTCTTTGTCTTTTGGTTTTCCTTTTGCGGGGCTGAAGAGGAGTACTATTAGGGGAGTGCAGAGGCATGAAGCTCTGCATCCAACCCTAGAGAGCTTTGGCAGCTGCGGTGCAAGAACTGGGAGCAGGAGAACCCGGAGAGGCGTGGGTGTAGTAATGCCCATCAGAGCAGGCTTACCAGTAGTGTCAAGTATTCCAATCGTGGGACCTTTAGCTAATTTTGTTCTCAACCCCATCCTTCTCTTCGTTCTGTACGCTGCAGGAGGTAGGCACCCCTCCACACATTGTTTTCTTTGATAAAAATCATCCTCTTTGCTTTTGTAATTTGCTGATTAAGACTGCATCATGCCCTGCAAGAGTCGTCTTCATTTGTGAATTGTTTGCCACCAGGTGGTTCCCGGTTCTCTGTGAAAAGATTTTGTTTAAGAAAAGACAAACTTTCTTGTCAGGGGGTTATGTGGATTTGCTTCTTTCTGGAAATCTGTGAAGTTTGGAATCTATGATTTGGGAATTTTGTTGCAAACTCGTGTGATGTATAGCCTAACTCTTGTAAACCATCTCCTGCAAGTGAGGCCTGAGAATATTGTAGATGGGGAACCTGGAGGTTTAGGTCAGAATCTCTGATGCCATCGTGGTTTAGGTTAGAGTCTCTGAGGCCATCACGGGTCAGGACCTCTGAGGCCATCATGGGTTGATATAAAAGCATTTGGGAATGTATATGAATTTCCACATGCTCCTGGTTGCATCCTGAACTGTTGTTGTTTGCCTTGTTTGCTTTAAGTTCCCCTGCATGTAGGATAACTGGATTGAAGCTCTCATGGTTTTCTTGTACAATGTTGAATTGCATAATGTAAACTGGGAGAGAGCCTTTTGGTTTAGATGCTTGCTTGTACAGAAACAATCTATAATGAAATGAAGCTTACCTCAACAAGCTTGTTGCAGCTTGACTGAGGATACTATTGACTTTTTCTATTAGTTCTATCTATTGAGTACTAGCCCAACATCATGACACTGAGTCTTCCCATGCTTCCAGAAATGTGACAGAAACTTGGGACACACAGTTTGTACAACAGGTTTGCCTGAAATTTTGAGTTGACTATTGTATACTTATCCTCACCCACTGACAATGGAAACTGATGAAGTCAGTGGTAGTCATTGGCAGCTTGTCACTGCTATTTGTGATAAAGATGATGGTCTGACATTTTGTGACTTACTCATAAGGTTTTGACTGCACTCGTTGTCATGTTTCCTTCAAATTGTTGTGGTGGAGATTGTTCTTCAATTTCACAGATAGATAACTGATAGATAAACTGGGAGTCAACAGATTCATTGAAGTAGCCACAGGGCTACATCATATCTTTAACTGGGTGAAAAAGTTTAGAAGTGAGAAGGGCCTTTTGTCTACTGTGTGCTTAATTCTGGGTATGTTACTTTTGAGGCTCAACCATCATTAGAAAAAAACTGTCAGCAAGCATTTGAAATTGCAACTGACCAAGAACACATGTGCATGCATTCCTATGGCACATGAATGCATTAAGGAGTCTTATGCCTGAAAAACAGCTCAAAGCTGAATAGGATTGCTAAACTTTCTAGTTATTGGGATAGCATTGTTTCTTTGAATTCAGGTTTGTAAGGTCCTGAATCAGACTATTGATGTGGTGTGACATCCATTCAGGATGTCCACAATCAATTGGGTTGAGGGTATACTCTGCCAGTTGGCTAAGGATTTTCTCTTGAATCACTAGATCTGAAACTTGTACTTGAAGGCCTCCACTTGGGTATGAGAATGCCGCAAAGATATCCTTTCTATCTGCTCTTACATGCAATTTTTTCTTTTTTCCTGAAGCCTAAGGTGCAAAAGTGGGGCTCAGGTCTCATTAATTGTGTGGTAGATATTTGTAAATGCTACTTAAAGCTGTGTGAATGCGTAGGTCAAGATATCAAGACATGTTTGTGTTCACTATATCTTGTCTGTGCACTTTATGTTGTGTATTCATCTGCAATTGACTTGCTTGGGTGGCTGTTGTTGTCAAGTACAGCTGTAAGGTTCTGGTCGGGATTCACACGGACAACCTATAACAGCTCAGCATCCACAAAATTAGGCATGACTGCTCTCTGGCCAGGTGCTTTTCTCTCTACCTTTCTGACAAGTCTGTAGTGCAGTTTTGAGATGTCAGCTGTCTTGAGAGCCTATGTGTTATTTTGAATGTTCTCTTTTTTCTTTGGAATATTGTTATGTGATCCAGATTCCAAAAACTACTTTTCAATCAAAGCACATATCAATCTGCAACTGCATGGGGAGCTATGTTAAGATCTGAATTCCAGGGCTTGTAAGCAGCTTCTTGTCTTTTTGAGTTTACATTTACTTTTGTGAATGTGGACAGTGCTGTTTCTGGCGTCAAAGACATATCGCTCCAACTTCAAGAAGGCTATTCAATGAGAATCAAATTTTCTCCCTTGTAGTGATCCTTTTTGGCTGATGATAGTGAACCATTGTATCACATCATCATAGATGCAGTCAATCCTTAGAACAGCAAATGGTGTGATCACATATGACATTTTAGATTTTTGCATTGTAAACACCCAGATGTTTTTTGAATCAGGTTCATTAATCAAGAAATGGGTCATACTTCTTTTGTTGGGTTTAAGTTGTAACTGTCAGTAAGTAGTGTTCTCCCAAGTCAATTGTGTTTGCATTGCTGGAATACTTGCACCGAGGTTTTTGTTTTCAATTTTGTGATGTAGCCATACTGGCTATCATTCACAAGAGGAATTAGCCAAATTTGGTTACAGGTCAGAGAGGAAAGTAGAAAAATGTAAGAATACTGCTATATTTTCGTGGTCTGTTGGAATCTATTGACTAAATAAGGTGATTTCAGAAAAAAATTCCTCAGAAACTGGTGATTTTGGTGCATTCTTTTCACAAAATTCCTTTGTGTGGGTTGTACTCAATTTTTTTTGTGTCCACTTTTCCTGAGTTCAGATTATTTCAAAAATGCAATATGAGGCTTCAAACATGTTACCTTTTTTGACAGACCAAATAAAGTGTCAATTCACATTCATTCAAATCTTATTAACTTTAGTTATTTGTCTTTTACTGGCCATCCAGCTTTAATGAAGGTGATGCATCAATCTCTGACAAATTAGGGTTCAGTGTTTAGATGTTTTTATGTAGAACTTCTTTTATTTTTACTTGTGTCTTAGTGGATTCAACTTGTTCAGTTAAAATGGTGTTGCAGGGGGTAACAAAGGTGTTTTTAATTCAATTTAGTGAAGTTGAAATTTGACAGAATCTTCCAAAAATTAGCAAAATTAGTTGAATTTGCACTAGAAAAATTTCTTTTTTTCAAAATTTCCCTAATGTTGTTGAAAAATAAAATGGGGATATCCATGTTTTAGAAGCAATAGGTTAATCATTGGGCTAATGTGGCAAAGTGGGTGATGGATTGTATATCCATGATTTTCATGTCTACATAAAATATTTATGACACAAAAGTATAGGTCAAAATTTATGATAATGTAGTGGCATATTTAAACTATCAATTATGATGACATTCATTTCAAGTTATTTCAAGTCATTTTCACATAAGTAACCAATGATTTTTTTCCCTTTTGGCAAATTTTTGCAACTTGGTGATTTTTTAAAAGAAAATGAAGAAAACATGAAAATTTTGTGATTTAAAGGGTTTTATTTTCCATCTTTCAGAATAAAAAAATTTAAATTGGCCACATCTAGGCATTTCCTAAGTTTCCACTTGTAGCAACACTTTTGTAAAAATGTTACAACCCACCTACTAAAGTTGTCATTTGATGCTAATTAATGCTCGGGATCCTTTGCCAATGGACCTACTACAATTTTTTAAAATAAAATAAAAAATGTGTGCAAGTGGCAATCACATTGTCCGTATTTCCTATTGTGTTTTTAGCATAGGAATGGGTGGCTTCTAGGTCACTTGTTGATTTAGTTTTTTACATACATGACTTTTTCAAAATAAGTCCAAGTAGTGATTGATTTAATTATTTAAAAAGTCCATCTAGCAACCACAAAAAAAAAACTTATGAAACGAATGTGGTTACATTGCTTATAACAAAAGAATAATTTAGTAAATGTGAAACACATAGAATAGCATTGAAATTGCATAGCCAAGGAAGTTGGAAATTAGAACATTAATATTTCGAGGGGGAGTTGAACCCCAATTTGATATTAGATTTTGCCCAATGCAATTCAAAGTCCACACCCAAATGTTAGTAAAATTCATGATGAAATAAACATAATCACCAGGTTTGTCCAAGTCATAGAAAAACAACTTCACAAAAATATAGTGAACACAAGGTTTTAAGTGACAACATCATTATGCACTTTGTGATCTTTCCAATTTGTAATGGCCTCCTAATATGGGACATTCTTTTGAATAAATAATTCTTCTACAAAGATGTGGATTGTTGTGTTCAAGTGCTGTCCTAATTGATTGTGTAATTTGTCTTTCATGAATGCAAGACTTGAGAAAATGCATTTGTCTTCCATAGATCTGAGCACTGAAACAATGGCTATTCAACCAATTTCATGTACTCACTTAATCATTCAATCAACAAGCTATTGTTATTAATTTTCACCCACAAGTTCGTCATTAGTTGGTATCAAAAAGTTCAACCATCATGGCCTTCGATGCTTGTGTCTTCATAGTGAACTTAAACATGGATTGTTGCAAATTTAACATATTAGCATTCAAAGGTTATGCGACTTGAACAAATGAGGGTTTCACCTTCTTCAATTCACAATAATGTTTCTTGATGTGTTCAATATGCAAGGAGAAAAAAAATTCAACATCAAGTTGCATCCAAAATTGTGAATATACAATGCCAAGGGCATTCATCAATTCAAAATCCACAAAACACCTATCCAATTGTATGATAAACATGTCAACATCATTAGAACATTAGGCTTTCACTTGTGTAATGGATGCTAAGAAAACATCCTTGCACATTGGGTGATTAACCCCAACAATTGCATTGAAAATGTGAGCTTGATATGGATGACCATCCATGAAAAATGCAAGGATTTCTACACCAATGTTGAGGTCGGTAACCCAATCTTGGGTGATGGTGATAGATCTATTCTCTACAACATCACAAAATAGTCTTTCCGCTACCTCTTTTTAAATTATTCTTCCTTGTTATATAAGGGATTGGGTAATGATAAGGGTCAAGTTGTTTGCATTACCACCTCCAACAACACACTAAAAAACAAAGAGGATTGGCATTTAAGGAGATACAATTTTGACATGATTTCAAGAGGTTAGGAACTTAGGGCATACACAATGTGAAAAACATTAAAGGTATATGAAATGTGAATAAAACGAATGACATGCAAAATGTGAAAAGTAGTTAAGGGTTTTTAAAATAATTCAATCTTGTTTCGTCCACCCCACATGATGTGATGATTGATCTTGGTTATAGGATGCAAATAACCTTTTGTTCGACAAAGTTCACAAAAGCTTAGTGTCACAAAATTGTGAATATAAATCAACATTACTAAGAGCTATTAATGAACACCTTGTAAGTGGTAATGGAGTTTTGATGTTTAGTATTCACAAATTAAACATGACAAACAAAAAAAATAGAACCACAAAAGAAATCCAAATTGAATTACCAAATCAACTTGATCATGATGAAAATTTTAATTGATGTACCTTGTGAATGACTATGAGTGTGATGAAATTTTTTATTGATATAACTTGTGAATGATTATGGGAATCTAAACATGATTGTCAATTCCATTCAAGAATCAAAATCGATCAATTCCCAAGGCATCCAAACTTTTTGAGAATAGTTTGTAAATTATGCAAAGTGGATGATTTCTAGAGTGTAGATATGAACTATCAATACATTTGTCACTCAAGATTGTGAATGATTTGTGAATTGTGATTATGAGGTAATAGGCTATGAGCAAATGTTCATGATCCCACTCAGGATTGATGTTTAATGGATTTTGATTATTTAGTGTTGATGAATCAATTAAAATTTAGAGATGTAATCCCATGAGCAACACCAAATATTGCTAAAAGTTATGATCATGAAAACTTATGATTGCCAAAACTTAAGATCATGATGATTGATCACATTGTCAATATGACATAGAAGAACCCAAAAGCTAAAACACACACATTTGAAAACTTGATAATCATTCATCAATCCAAATAGAACAAAACAAGGTCATAGACCTAGTAGCAACTTGAGTCTTGGACCTTGAAGTGTTCAACTTTAAAGGTTCAATAGTTAGCACGACTCAAACACAAAGATAACATGCAACATTTGTTTTTTGGAGATTATTTTGACATTTATTGTTTGGAGTTGATAGCTACACGACAAGTTTCAAGATCATAATTGTAAAGTCTATAATTTAAACCTTCAAAGTTCAAGGCTCCAAGTTCATTATTTTAGAATTAACATTCATGATGATGACATTATGCAACTCCATTACTCCAACTTGATATAAAACCTATGCATGCAAAATTTAAATTCTTAATGAATTGCAAATATTGAACAACATAATGCCTTAAATGTACTATGATAATACTATAGAACCTTACAAAAATCAAAGCAATGAAGGTGAAATTTTTTAATTTGTGATATGCGAAGTGATCTTTTTAGGAGCAATGAAACGTTGGTGTGAACGGAAGAGGTAGGAAGGCATTGAATTACGAAACCATAAGTTTTTGACATGACACTTTGGCCTTTTCGTCCTAAGCCAACCATGGTTCACTTGATGCCATGAAATCTACAATAGCCCATCAATGGCTCAAATGGATTTGGCAGACAACTTCATTTAATTTAATTTAAAAAATTTACATCATGTGCCATTTGAAAAAAGAACTTGTAAGTAAATAATAAAAGCACTAATTACATTGTTGTAAAAGAACTTTTGAATATTTTGTAATCCTAAACTCATTTCAAATTACTCCAAATGCACCAACAGATTCCTTGCTACTAATGTTCAACACCAAAAAATTGAAAAAAAAACCCTAAACATAACTACATTTTGTTCAATCTAAAAATCCTAAATGAAAATAGATGTATGCAAATATAAATATAAAAAATAAAACCATGATCGTTATTTTCAAGCATCCCATGAACACCCTATCTTAGCTTTGAGGTTGTTCAAAATATGATTTAAGTTTTTTTTGCCTTCACATAAATTGACAATTGCAAAGATTGGTAAACAAATATGCAATTTCTTAATGAATGAGAATTCTTGTCCAATATTGTTTAAGACAAATTTGGAATGCATTATACATTATGGCAAACAACTAATTCATACTTTCTATTTCTTTCCCCAATCTTCTCACAATATGCCAATCATAATCTTATGTTTCCTTCAAGGGAAGATCAGAAGAAGCAAAATAAAAAGGGAAAAAAAAGAGTTTAGTTTCTTGATTTTTAAAAATCTTCTACCTATGGCTACCTTTCAAAAATGAACTTGCTTTTTAAATGAAAAAAACCACTCAAATAAACACACATGCACCCTTTCTAAGTCATAAAATCTCTGTGATTTTCACTAGTGTCAATGAAGGCACACTTGATTTAACATTAGTTTTTTTTGCTTTTTTATCTTGATACCTAGTAGTTATCCGGATGGTGCCTATTCGGTATCATAGTAATTCATCACCCTCCCAATTGTGGTGGTAGAATTTAGTACCTATGAGTGATGTTCAACATTAATTAATTCTTAAGAGAAAAAAAAAAAAAATTTAATTTTTTGGTCAAAATTCGAAAAAAATTAACCAAATTCACAACACAAGATAACTTTGAAACTTAGGCCCGCTTTACACTAGGTGTCAAGGGCCAATGTTCAACCCAAATCCAGCAGTCCTATTGGTGCAAAAGTTGAAATCAGCCCCCAAGGGCTTTACACTAGGAGTCAAGGCTGACATAGAAAAAAACTTTTCAATCTGCCCCAAGTTACTAATAAATGCTGAACTTTATGGCCTTGTATTGGCCCCAAGGCTGAATAAAAGGATACCAGCAAATTTGGGAGGCCAATTTGCAACTCTTGGGGCCAATTTGCAACCCAAAAATGCTCAAAGTTGGCCCCAAGTTTTTTCGGCCCCGACTCCTAGTGTAAAGCGGCCTTTACTAATGAACTTTAGCCATACTTAGAAAGTATTGTTGAAATTCTGAAATATCATAGTACCTTGGCCATTTCAACACATGTCCGTCAAATAAATAAATAAATAAATTTGAAACATTCATTCAAAAATATGGAAATATTCCTAAATATTCACTATTTTCTTTCACAATATTTTTGATATGGAAGAAATAATTTTTGAAAAATTTCAACATTTTTGAAAAAATAATATACTTAGTGTCAAACTGGCCAAGGTACTAATGTATTCAAATTGGGGCTGCCAGATACTCTTACATTAAAAAAAATAAAAATTATTTCGACAAGATTTGTTAAACATGAGTCATAGGTACGATAGTTGAGCAGCAAGTCAAAGTGATGAAATTGAAGGGTGTGAAATGGGTTTGTTTGTGAGCAACAAGGGGGGCGGGGGGGTCTCCGATCGGAGACTTATATTCTTTTCGTGGAATATATGACTTGGACTTAAAGACTTTGATATTTGAGCCTACGAGATTTCTAGATTCCTGGACTTGTAAGAAGACAATAGGGGTTTGCATTACATACGAATCGACTAACCTTGTTTGAGGGAGAGTTAATGTTCAGCTCCCCCTCCCCCTTTTTTTTTCCCTAGGTGAACTGGTGCAAAAAATGGCACCCAAAAATGTAAAGAGAATTTTTATTTTATTTTTTGAAAATTTGAAAAATTTGATCACATCCAAAAAGAAAAAAAGAAAAAAAAGAAGAGTTTGCCAGATTTTTTTTTAATACTGTTTTGAGAGATTTTCAATAACTTGTTGCCATCAATACTAAATAGTTTTTGGGTTGATTGTCACTAGTGCTCTTTACTCGATCAAAAATAAATAAATAAATAAATAAAGGGTTATGGTGACGGGGAGCAAATTTTCTCTCATGCTTCGTCCATCAATAATTTATTGGTGGCATTTATGTACATTATTAGTCAATGGATGGATCAATTGTGATGTTGCATGCACAATCATGGAACAACCATTGACCATTAGGTATATATATATATACATATATAGTAGTTTTGTGGATGAAAAGGTCGACCGTTAGAGGGTGCAAGATTCGACTCAATTACGGGTTTTTTAGAACCTAGTGAGGAGAATATTCAAGGAAAATCAGGGTAGTTTTTCATTGCACAGTGGATACCAACTGACCGAGTGGTGTTGTTTGGTGGGTATTTTTTCATCTGGCACCAAACCGACCAATGGTGATTTTACTGGGTGTAGACGATGCATACGTAATGTTGAACTGAGGTGATAATTTGAAAGGGCCCAGACCCACCTTACTCCTGGTGCCCACTGCTTGGAATATTTACAGTACCCTGCAATAACACCTTGCACCTACAATATTTCATTGTACCTTGAATTTTATAAATACAATCCGTGGTATTATTTACATGTTCTCGAAAAATCAATAATTGGTTGGTAGGTTATCATTAACTCAGTTGAGAATCGTGTGTTTTCTGCCAAAACACTGTTCGTTCACCTCGCCTCTCCCTTAGAGCATCTCCACACGTGCTCAGTATGTCACTCTGGATAATAAAATTAATTGTCTAAGTTTAGCTGTTTTTTTTTCTTTTGGCAACCCCACCAATAAAACTGTAACTGGAACTGCATATACGTGGGAACTACTAATAGCAAACCACCTGGACCAATCATTATGATCAATCAATCCGAAATACTAAGCCGCAGTCAGGTCCAATTTATTACACTCTTTTTTGAGGTGCACAACTGTGTTGCACCTTTGCCAACCATGGCAAGCTGCACGAATTTGGTGCAGAAAACCAATTTTGACTTTTTTGCATTAAATTGTACTGTGTGGAGTCACATACTGTGCACCTGTGGAGATGCTCTTACCATTTTCCATTTCAAGTACTCAAACACCTGAGACCCAGAGATCAGAGGTTGTTTAGAGCAGAAAGAACTAAACCTGGATTTAAGTGTTAAAACTGGTAGTTCTGGATCCGGATATCAGGAACCTGATCAGATATCATGAATCTGATCAAATCTAAATATTAAGAACTCGATATAAATTGTTACTTGTAAATCTTCAATCATGGTAGAATCGGGGTAAAATTTGGAATCTTTGCTTGCTTATTTTTGGTGGAGGGAACCTTTGAGGACTTTCCCAAGTTTCAATGTCTTAGACAGGTACTATTAGGGTTTAAGGTTTCTGTTATCACTTTGCATTTGCTCTTTGCATGTTTGCGATGGTGACTTGAGTGTTTCGTCTTTGCACATTTGCATTTCATTTAGCAACAATTTTTTCGAATTTGTGTGTTTAAGGCATTGCACTTGCATTTCAACAACAATTTCTTTAAATATATATTTATGGGGTTTGCGTTTTGATTTGAGTTTGAAGTTCCAATTTGGCAAACACTAAATATAAGCAATGAATTAAATGTGATACTAGTCTTGATGCAATTCCAAGACAATGCCCAACAAGAAAAAAATAAATTTATTGTACTTGAATTATATTTAACATTTAAAATTTTTTATTACACAATATTTTCAAGGAAAAAAAGTGATCTAATGGTTAAAATCTCCCATTTCAACTAAAGGGTTCAAGGTTTGATACTTTTTTGATTTTTTTTTCGCTTCCACGAACAAAATGGATGAAAAAATAAAGTCTCTAAGCAAAATTTTCAAGTTAAATGTCCTGAAGTAAAAGGGACTTTTCTCAAGGAGGAGACAAAATGGTAGCCTCAACCATGTTCCCCCGGGAGAAGAGGACTTAATTACTTGGGGATCAAGTTCCCAAATGTTTGACAAGAAAGTTCATAGAGCAAATGTTGTCCAAATCAAACATTTTTTATATTGTTGGAAATATTTTGAAAGTTAGATAGTTAAAATGATATTGCATTTAAGATTTGATGATATGAACGAAAATTTATGGCCAAAAATAAAAATTAGGAATCAAATTTCCAACATTTTGATTTGGACAAAATTTTCCTTTATATTTCTTGTTAAACATTCGGGAACTTGTTCCTTGGGGGGAAGTTGCTCTTTGAGGCAACTTAATCCCTTTCTTCATGGTGGAAGTTGTTCCTAAAGGTAACTTGGTTATTTTCTCCCTAGACTGTTAGTCCCTTTCTCCCCAAAGGAACATGGTTGGGGATACCATTTGGTCATGGATAGGAAACAAATTTGAGAAAGGGATAGAACCCTAAACTTTTTAGTTGAAAGGGGAAAATCTAACCACTAGATCATTTTTTTCCCTTGAAAATATTGTGTAAGAAAGATAATTAAAATGTTAATCATAGTTTGAGTACAATAAAAAAATTCAAATTTTTTTCTTATTGATATTGTGTTGAAATTGCATTGAAAATAGTGCCACATTTAATTCATTGCTCATGTTTTGTGTTTGCCCTCCAATTTGAGTTTATGTTTGAAACATCACATTTGCATTTTTCGTAATGATTTTTTTGAATGTGTTTTGTTGCACTAAAATTGAAACATAAACCCCAAAAACACATACTCAAAGAAATCATTGTTGAAAATGGAAATGCATTGTTGTAGACACAAACTCATTATTCTTTGGTCTAATTTTATGGAACCTTAAAGTTGTGAGTTCCAATTTTTGAGCTGGTTTTTTTTGGGTGTATTTGTAGGTATTCCATTATTTTTTAGTGTAATTATACGAAACTCTAAAGCTATGAAATCCAATTCTATATAGTTCCAATTTTATAGTGAAATCCAATTTTATATGGTGTCAATTTTTGAAATTTTTTATTTTTTGGTGGAACTCTACGAAACCTTAAAATTGTGAAATCCAATTTTATATCCAATTTTGAGGTGGTTTTTTTTATGTTGTTATATTTTATATGGTTTTGTTACAATTGTTTACAAGTGTGGAACCTTAGAGTTTTGAAATCCAATTTTGTATGGTTTCAATTTTTGAGGTGGTTTTTTTTAGTGTAATTTTATTTTGTATGGGTTTGAGTTTTTAGCTATGAAATCCAACTCTATATGGTTCAATTTGACATGTTCATTAGTTTTTGGTGTAATTTTGTGGAACTTTGAAATTGTGAAATCTAATTTTATATGGTTATGTTACAATTGTTTGCAGGTTTAGGCGGCTTTAGTAACTCACTAAGTTTTGTATTTTCATATTTTTTGGGTGTTTAATTCATGTAGATAAAAGATGGCGTCAACAAGTGCAACATTTGAGATGTTATATGAACAAGGTGAGTTTATGTCATCAACTAATGCCCCAATTAGATCATTAGATCCTTGATATGGAGGCAATTTGGGAACTTTTCATTCCATAACTTGAAGTTATATTAAAGTTGTGATACCCTTTTCATTACATTTATGATAATTGGGTTTTGTTTTGCTAATGGTGTTGTTGTAATAAATTCTTGCAATGCACAAATGTTATGATGTGTTGTATGGCACCCTTTTGTAATGCAAGTTAATGCTAAAATTTGTCTCAAAAGAAGAACAAAAGGTTTTAAAACTATAACAAAGACCATGACACATGCTCATTGAAAAAACACAAGGTGTATAAGAGGTGGGGGTTGTTTATGCTATAGAAAATGGCATAAATTATCAATGAGACACAAGTTGCAAAGAAAAGGAAAACTACACTTCCTTTTGAAATTACTTTTGGCAATTATAGACCATAAACCAAATTTGATCTAACACAACAAGATTTTTTGCAAAACTTAATGTTGTCATTGCTAAAGGATATTGTTTTTTGTCATCTGTTGAAAATCCATGGTTGAGGTGTTTAATTTTTTGTCAATGTGGGCAAGACAATTTCCATTTTGACAATAGTTAGTGAATGAAGTTCTTTTAGATATTGTGACAAAAACCAATGAAAAATTATGTTTTCCCAGATTTTATTTTTCATATTACATGCATGGCCTTTTTTCATTTTTGGATGTCATGCAATGGCTGTGACACTTTTGCTATGGTTGTTAACTTTATCAATGGTTCTTGGGAGCCTACCCATGCAACTATTGAGGGTTTTAAAGAACAAAATATAGCTATTGTATCCATGACAAACTAGGTGAAAATTTTACTTGATTCTTTTTTGTTTGTTTGACAAAGTCATTGCTTTTGTTAAAGATGAATGCCCAAATTTGAACACATTGACCAATGCCTTGAAGTCTACAATTTTTTGTTCTCCCTTTCAATTGCCTACCCCATTTGTAGGATTGTGTTTTGGCCATGCAATGTCAAAGGTAGCTCAATATGCCACCAATGATGCCAAAGTTTATTTGGATTTTAAAAAAGTTAACTTGAAGGCTATTCAAACATCATTGCAAAAAATTATTATTTGGACAAAAAAATCAGGGAAGGGGAAACAAGAATGTAAATATGTTTGTATCATTGTAAGGCTACTAGTAAGGTTGTTCAAAAATCCTATGAAAACATGTTTTGCTTTGAGAATTATTTTGTTTCAAGAAATTCTTGAATACCAAAATGCATTACCCATATGTTATGCATGGTAGCATGATCTAACTTGTCTTCTAAAATGTTAGTAAGCCAAACTTGGGTTGTGATTCAAACAATTGATGATACATTGCTTCTTGTTGTCAAGTAACTTGTTTTAATCCCAACTCGAAGGCATTGGTTTTTGTTAAATGCTCTTACTTTTACTTTCACTTGGTGCATTACTTTGAAATTTGATGTGGCTAGCATTGAAATTTTGAATAAACCATTAATTTGTGATGATTTTGATTTAGAATTGCAAAAATTTAAGTGATGGATGATGGTGCAAGTTGTGGGGATATTGATGCCATTCTTAACCTTTTCAATGGCTTATAATCATTTTCAAGCCCACAACATGTTGATGATCATACTTGACCTTTGTTACACGAACATGAAATGTATTTGAAACTTTATGATAATTCAATTATTGCTGAATTTGTTGCAAAATATGATGCAAAAATTTTGTGTCCTCATTTATTGCAATTGTATAATCACTTAAACCCTACTAAAAAATCAACAAAGCCAATGACAATTGAAGAGGATGATTTTGTCTTTGAGCAAGTTTGTGTTGGTTGATGATGTAATCATTTCAACTTTGAAAAATGAACTATAAATTTTTGATGATTGTTTGTGCGATCAATACATCATGATAACCCATTGGTTTGGTGGGCACAACATGTGGTGCAATTTTCACATGTTTCCTTTTCGTTCATTAGGTGCTTGGCATTATGAGGTCACATATTAAGATAGAACAAATCTTTAATGTTGTTGGTGTCATTACAAACCTTAGCAATCATGAATGGGGATTGAAATCTGAACCATCTCATTTTGATGATAAAAAATTAGCATGATAATGTTTGTGTTCGCTCTAATGGGGCCTATAAACTTATTAATATGATTGATTTTTTAATGTTAAAGTCTACTATATTTGAAAGAAACAATAAGTTCATTGAGAAGCAAGGCCTTTTTGAACAAGACCTTGATTTGGACTTTTGAGCTTTTTATAAATATTTCCAACTCATTTTTTTATGTTTAAAAAAAAAATCATGTGCATTTTGTAGATTCAACTACAACCTTGAATAAAAAATCATCTTCAAGGATGATCATGGGAGTCAAAACTTTGAGCTATAGATTAAAACTTCTATATCGTTATTTGGTTACAAACCTTGCATTATGCACATATGTAATATGTATTTAAATATTTTTTGTTGTCTTTTTTAAATTTCGTGACATTGTGTGATGTGTTAAAAAGTTAGACAATGGAATCCATATCAATTTGAATCAAATAAGAACTTTCGAAATTATAACCTTAAATCCTATACCTAACAACCACCATGAGTTGGGAAAAATAAATTGAGCTATACCTAGAGGTTCTGAAATATTTTTAAAAAAAATCAATACCTTACCTAACAAAATAACCAATGTTATAAAATATATAATACCTAAGGCCATATGTTCTCTTCAAAATAATACCCGCACAAAAAGAACCTATTATCTAGCCTTAGAGAATCTTTCACCCAACCAAAGCACTCCTAACTGAAACCAGCAGTTCTTTCTATAATGAAGTGTCCACCCAAACATTGTTGCATACTCATCAATAGCCCAAGGAAAAGGCTCCCCAAAGCTATGAAGTCCTAGTGGTAAACAACCAAATATCAATTTCATAAAAGTTGTACAGGTTTCCCTGCACTTTAATTCCAAAAATCAAACCCAATACCTGAGTGTTCAGTTTTCATTCATGGAAGTAAAACTCTCCACAAGTGAAGCTTTAACATTTCATGCTTTCAAACAAAACTTCAATCATTTTAGAGTGCATTGTTTTGCATTGTGGGTATTAACTATTAACCTCACAATGCAAAATCATTGTATCCTTGCTATGTCACATATAGATATATTTATGCTACAATATACAATATTAATTTCCATTTTCAAATACACACGTCAAACATGTAATTCCAGCAACGAGTAGTCCATTGATGGATGCAAAACAAAAAGAAAAAATGGAGAAAAGAAAGAAAAGAAATTTAATTATCCTCAATTTTTATTGACACCAGCTGCACCAAGGGAGAGGGGGTCATGTCATGGTAATGAAAAGTAACAATTGCAAGTGAGAAACTTACACAGAGTAAGTTTGGGTCAAAATTTTCACAACCATACAACATCACATGCAAACAATGCACAACATGCAACCATTGAGAAACCAATCCCAATTGCAAGGTGACAACAACCAACCAAGGTCCAAAGCTCCCGGCTATCAACATTTGATTCTTTCCTTCTTTTTTCTCTCTTTTTTTTCTTCCTAGTGTTTAGAGGAGTGTACGTATCTTTTTATTTTTTGGCAAGGAGGAAATGCAACATTCACTTTTTTTGGGGGTGTGTGGAGGACCACAAGTAGATGTTGCATTTCTTCCTTCCCCAAGAAAAGATACTTACACCCCATCTTCCCCAGACACGAACCAAGTCATGAGGTTCAGTATGGAGTGGTTGGTTGTCTGAATTTCAACTTCCGCACACCTACCCTCCTAACCTCTAATAAAGAAGACCTATACTCCTAGACTCATTCCATGGCAAGAACATGTGCATGTAGTCCACTACTTTACCCTAGGGTCAGTTTCATCATTAAATAATTTAAGATGGTGAATTTTTTTTTGGTGAAAATATGAAGCTTGGGAGTTGAAAACCATCATAATTATCACATACTAAAAATTTGAATAATTTCCCTCCTCATATGACAATATCATAGTAGAACGTGGGGAAAAAAAAATCAAATTTATATAAATGAATTAATTATTCATTTTGTCAATGTGGAATCTGGCCCTAGGGTGCATGTACATTCATTCAACCTTTTAAAAAAGACAAGTTTGTAAGCAAAGTGAGCTTCATCTGGAGCAACTTTTTGTGTAGAGGATTAGATAGTGTAACTAAAAGTCGATAGAGCAGGTTCACTGGCAGCAATATAATGATTTGTAAATTATGGTTTGCATGAAGTTCCAGCTTTTAACAGTGTGAAATTGAGTTTGCACCTTGTAAATACACACATGATACAATGTTCTCTAAAAAGGTTAGTAAAGAAAGTTCATGATTGAATTTGTCAGCCACGGTCTTCCTTTTTGTTCAATTTTGTGATGCGGTCCAGGTGGCAATCACACATAAGCCCATTCAGTCAAATTTGAGTATTAACAAAAACTATGAAAGGAAAAAAAAAAAAACATTCTTATGTAATTTTTGGCTACCCAACTTGGACCATGTGTAGTAATGTGGCTATACTTTTAGATATTTTTTGAAAAAATTCAATTCTTATCAATTTTAAAAAAACTTGTTGAGCACCCAAAAAAAAAAAAAGGCTGGTCAGTCATAATGACCCATGTGGTGGCATTTGACTGATCCTCTCAATAAATTTTTGTTACTATTTCAATTTTTATGAGTGGGGATGGGGAAATAACTTGCACACTATTTTGGATATGGTAAACATGGGTAGAGGTGGTGTAAGGGGGTGTGAGTGGGTCTGTTCTTAGACTGACCTTTTCTTTGGAATTTTGGCTTCTTGTTTGCATGTTTACAGCAGCAATTGCACGTGCAGGAGCCGCTTCCATGATGTCACATATTCATGCATTGTCTCCACTTGTTGTGCTGTCATTGCTCTTCATATGACCGGCTGCTGGGCATCACCAGTCTGTTGGGATTCAAGAGGAAGAAAACTAGTGCACGCTTGCTTGCAAGAAAGAAAGGAGGAAAGTGTGAAAAACAAAAGAATCACCAGACCTGTAAGCTTAACAAAGTACATTTTTGTTTTTCTTCCATGTTCACTTGAGATACTCTTCAGGTGATTGATGATGATCATGACCATGACAGTCACTAACAAGGAGCTTTCTTCCTTTGTGGCAGTTCACACTTCTGAAACTATGAAGTCCCCCCCTCCTCCAATGCTACTACAATTTGTTTTGGACAGATACCGATTTGCAAATTGTATATATATATATGCAATGCTTCCATATTAGGAATTTATTGCAGAATATTATTTTCCTGTAGTGATTTGTTATTTATTTCTTTGTAGTTATTTGTTGTTGGAATTCAATTTAGTGTGAATGAGGTTTCAACATTTTTTTTTGTAATGTGTGGAGGATTTATTTTCAAGGAGTGTTTTTGAAGACTCATCTTTGATGTGATCAATTCTACAGCATGACATGAGTAATAGAAGCATGATTGATATTTTTCAGTTTTTTCAGTTTTTTTTTTTTTGAGGTGGTATTGATAATTCTGGCAATAAAGCCTCAACCCTAACCACCAAGGTAGCTGACCATCCCCACAGAGCATGAGGAGAAGAGAGGTCTGGTTGGGATTTGAACTCCCATTGTGCTGGCTTAGCAACTTGCAAAGCCACACCCCTTAGTGATTGGGGAAGCCCCCTCATCCTTTGATTTTTGTGTTTTTCATTGTGTGTTTTGTTGACTTGATTCTGGCATTGTTTGGGGGTGAGTCATACATGTTACTCATGTGACTTTATTGAGTTTTGATAGTGTTAAGAACCGATCTCGTAGTGCAAGATTATCCAAAAGTTCAACTTTGCATCTGATATGCAATGCTCACAAGAAGAAGCAGGTTTTGGGGGTACAAGATTATCCAAAAGTTCAACTTTGCATCTGATATGCAATACTCACAAGAAGCAGCAGGTTTTGGGGGTACAGTGTAGCTCATGGGAACATAATGCAATGCCATTAGGGCTTAATTAGGTGCACACTATTTATCATATGTAGTTAGTGCTTTATGATTCCTTTGTCACACCATCACTCATCATGCATCCAAAAGAAAGAATGCATGCACAGGCATGTACTGAAGAGCTTTGAAAAGAAAAGTCAAATCCAAAAATTGTTCGGAGGGGACCCATGTGTGCAGGGGCACATGTGCACACACACAACACGCACACACACACAAAAAGACAATTGGAAGTCCACCCAAAAGGCAAGAGCATGATGAGCTCCTCCTCCTTGCCTACCAGCCTAACAAGATTCTCCCACCCACTTTTGGCTCATCTGTCCCCACCTTCCCATCATCTACTTCTCGTGCATCTTCCCCCCTACCAGCACATACAAGGCTTTCAAGATAGAAAAAAAAAATGCAAGAAAGAGAAAAAGGCACCAACTTTGGCCCTTCATCAATTGTTAGTGTCCTTGTGCCACAAGGACAGAGTCAAGCATCTCCCAGACCTTTCTCTTAACCCAGGACCCTGAAAACCCCCCCCCTCACACTTTGCCACCCAACAATGGGAATTGGCTACTGAGATAATCTGCAATCAGAGACTGAAAGGAAGTGAATCAAATACAGAAATGATCTGCAATCAGACAGACACCCAAGAGAACTGAATCAAATACAAAACTTATCTGCAATCAGACATGCCCAAGAGAATTGAATCAAATTCAAACATTATCTGCAATCAGACACCCAAAGAGAATTTCATCAAATACAAACATTATCTGCAATCATACACTCAAGGTGGAATTGAGTCAAATACCAGCATTATCTGCAATCAGACACCTCAAGGCCACTTGGAATCCAAAGTTATCAGCAATCAGCCGCCCAAGAATTTGAATCCGAAATCATCTGCAATCAGCCATCCCAGGGAACAGGAATTGAGTTGAACAGCACATTATCTGCAATCACACAAAAACCAGAAAATTCCAAAGAACCTGTCACTCTTTTCTCTTCTCAAAATTCTGTGACAAGAATCTATACAGACTTCCTCAATGCACAGAACTCACTTTTGAGCCTGGATTGGAAGCGGTGGTGATGGGTCAAGCCCTCCAGACATTAAAGTCACCAAAATGGAGCCACTGCACAAGTAAGTAGTCACCATTCAGTGAAGGATTAGACGTTGTACTTAGATCAGACATTTCATGGTAATTAGAATGCAAGCAATTGGATCAGGAACAAACCTTAAACCCTAATCAAAGCCATCCAATCAACAAGAGTGAAAGATTTGAGAGCTTTGGTACTCTCGATTATCATATCATCACCAATCAAGCTGCAAGATCAAGATGAGGATGAAATGAATGTGAGGGTTAAGTTTCCTTGCAAAACATACAGGACTGCTACTACTACTACTACTACTACTACTCTATGAATCCTGAGCATTTGTCTGTAGAAAAAGCTTGCCAACCCAAGATAGCACTGACAAGTACAGTTATGAAGTAAAACATGGCATTCTAGACTACACCAAAGCATGTGTGTGAAAAGAACCTGTAAAGAAAAACAAAAATCATGATCAGGTTGGGGAAGTTCAAATGAGATCAGAATCACAAGCCACATTGAAGCACAAGAACCAAAAAGAAAGAAAGAAAGGGTTTTCAATATATCTTCACTGCCACATTGAAATTACCAATCCTAGCATATTACTGAATGCTCAGAATTCATGAGGACTATTGTTCTTCCTGGAGGCTAAGAATGTAAGCAAGAAGAATGGTACAGAAATGATCCTGGTCGATCAGATTACAACCAACCTGACTGTCATATCATGTCCATAAACTAACTAAACCTGCTCCAAGTGCCAGGTTTCTTTTTGATCTGGCTTTATTGCATGACAACACAAACAATTATGTAAATTTTCGAAAGTGTACAAGTAAATAGTCTTCTCTTCTGAAGCCCATTGACATCCCCACTGTTTGTAACTATGTTACACTTGAGAGAAAAACACTCACACTGTGCCAAAGTGGCAAGTACCCTACACACTCAACAACCCTGTACAACAACATCATCCCCATAATCTAGTTGTTTCGATACGAAGAAGCAGAGAGAAATATCATCTTTGATCTGATGATGTACAAGAGCCGCAAGACAAAGTTTGCATTGGGCAAAACCGTTCCCCCAATTTGCAGCAGCAGCAGCAGCAGCAGAAATCCAATGCCCTAATTTTGTTAGGGCTCCGGCACAGCCACCATTGCATGCAAGCTGCAATGGTAGTGATTGTGTGAGAGTTCTCTATTTCCTGCTCTAATAGAATTCCCTCAACTTGGGTGCATTCCAGATTGCTACCACAGGAAAGTTCTCCATCCTCCAAAGCTTCTAAACCTTTTTCAACAAGACTATGCAGCAGCACCAGCAGCATCAACTCCACTGGGAAACGAACTGATTCGAGGTTGAAACAATTGGGAAATGAAGCATGTTTTGAATGTGGATCAGAGCTACTTGTTGCACATTTCAACAATGTATCTTGACACTAATCAAACCCTAAGAGTTTGTGAAGAGAAGAAGAACCGGATCACAACTTTGTAGACATAATGATCTTCTTCTTCTTCTTAATCTTCTCACAGGGGAGCCCTGTGAGGGATCCCTTTTCGTCTCTTGCAGCCTGCTCGAAGGGAAGTGCTAGGTGGAGGTGTCCTTGGTGACATTATATCTGTGAGAAGATGTTGAGAAATGGGAGAGGACCTGCTGTTGCTCCACCTGAGGTGAGGAGGAAGACGAGTGCCGTCGTTGAGAACTCTCTCTGATTGCTGCTGCTGCAGCGACTGCAGCTCTGACGACGACGATCGTACAAAGCCTAACTCCTTGTATGCTTGGATCTCATCTGATGGTTCCCGGTACAGAGAAGATGCAGCAGCATGATGATCGTGAGCTTCTGATGATCCCAAAGGGAATGTTGCCGTATCCGTTGTTCGTAGCTGTGAAACCTTCTTTGAGCGCATCGGCTTCTTCACGTAAGAAGACGAATCCTCCTCGGACTCGTCTGAGCTTAGTCCAAGCGCACTTAGACCACCACCTTGCGACGTTACTCTTGGTTGCACAACAAATGACATATCTCCATGCCTCTTTATTCCTTGAAGCTGTGCACCACGACACAAACAATCAAGCAAGTCTGATGAGAGGTTTTGTCCTTATCGATTTCGGCAAAAGCTCTGGTACAAGATAACAGCAAAATCTCCCCTCCTCACAGACATTGTAGGAAGGTTGTGGAGATCTGGTGGTCTCGAACGCACGACAGTCAGAACTGTGTGTGAATTGCAACGGTATAGTAGTACCTTACAACCAAGGGAACAGAAGCGGAACGTGTCCAACAAGCTGCGCTCACAAGACTGGCAGGTGTTGGTGACGCCTTTGGCCGGTCTTGGTTGCGGCCGTTCATTCAGAAACACTACGCGCGCGCTGTTGATGATGTAAGTCTGCACGCCTGTGATGTCCAGCACCTTCTGGATCTCGGAAACTCGGATCACATCGTGGTAGGACGAACGTCGAATCTGCATGCACAGCTCCAGAGGTACACGGCCACAAAGTTAGAAGACTTGCTGCTCGTGCACATCAGAACAAAGTCTATTTTGTTTTCTCAAGCATGCATGCGTGCAGATCTGCTGTTTGGAGGCATCTATTGAAGGGGGAGGAGTTGGAGGTGGTTCTTCAGAGTCCTGACCTGCACCACATGGTGGTCCTTATGTTGCGGGAGGCAGAGCGAGCAAATCCCGCCACGCTCCGTGCACTCCAGACAGAAGAGATTGCATTCGCATTTGTGCGAGTACATGCCGTGAATTTGACACGAAGAGAAGAAACTCGTCGCCAGCAATGGCTTCAGCCACCGCGGCTCCACTGTTGGATTGTCGCCGTCTCCTTCTCGAATCCTTATAGGACCTCCCTGTCAATGCAGGAAAACACGATTCAATGAAGCTCTAGAATCAACTCGCATGGCGCCTGGAGCAGGGGATTCAGAGCCCCAGGTGATCAGAACGGTTTACAACTATCTTCTTCGTACAAGCATCAGAATACATCTGGCTCGATCTGGCTCCAAGTCGACATTGTCAAAGGTCTTGCTAGATCTAGATAGCACTGCGCGAGATGATCCTAATGCCGCAATATGAGTGTGGTGTTTTACAGACCGATCACGCGGAAACTCTTACCATCGCTTTGATTCTTCTAGCCTTGGCAGGACTAGAAGAAGCTTGCAGTTGCACCGACTTGATCGCCAGCTCTTCTTTCTGCGCCAGAATCTGTGGTATGATATGATCTGCTCAAATCAACAAAGTGCGCGCTTCCAAAACGAGTCCTATACCGGTTTGAACAAGGGAACAAGATTTCTCTTTCAACTCTTCGCAAGTCTTCACTGGTAAACCTCCAGATTGAAGCGCTTTGCAGCCGGCAGGTTTCAGATCCTCGGATATCTGCAATGGCCGAATCACAAAGCATGCAAATTATTATTGTTCAACGTGAGGAACTCTAGCTTGTAGCACACTTAGCGTCGACAGGAACACGAAGCAAAGATACATATAATATCATGGCATTCAATGCCATTTTCTCTTCAAACCACTAGTTTTCCGCACATTATCTGCCATGATAATTCTCACGAGTGATGATCTCAAACACAACAAATCTATCTTCAAACCCCTGTGCTGGTAGTAAACTTAGAATCAGCATTGAATTCTCGTCACAGAACTGAATGCGAACATAAGAAGAAGCACCTCAATCAATGCTGTTCAGAATCAGCAAGCATCTCATTCTACTCACATTGTAGTCTGGCAATCCCGGGGAAAAGAAAAAAGAAGAAGATGAAGAAAAACTAAGCAATGGACCAGGTATTCTGCTCTCAAACTACTTACTATTTCAATGCACAGAAGGAAAGCCAACCGAAAAACTCCACCAGCAAATGTGCCTTGCAATGCTTTCTCCAGCCGGACGACACCGCGACACACACACACAGACACTCGATCAGTAATAAGTCTCTCAGCTTCTTCCTCTTCAATGCGCTTCCTTCAAAGATTTCGTTGCCTTGTATGTATAGCAACTCCAAGGCACTCCAATTGCACAATATATTATTGATAAATTCTCCTCGTGACGAGTAGGAGTCACGTCCTCCTCCTCTGGACAACAGCAACGATAAACTAAGTCTCTTCCTCAAAAATCAATGGATAAGACTCCCTTCTCCTCCTCCGGCTCCTTCTTGAACCAAATACTTGCAAGGAGATTTTATTTCTTCCTCTTTTTCACCAGGGCCTCCTGCATGCTCTTCCTCCTCCTCCTCGTCGGACTCCGGCTTCTTTCTTCTTCTTCTTCCTTTGAGGTGCAATGCACGTTGTCGCAAAACAAGATTCTTTTCGTAAACAACTCAACACCAGCGAGATTCTTCGAAATGCACCGCAACTTTCTACGCACAGGAAAAGAAAAAAAAGAAAAAAAATAGTGAAAAATTACTCTAATATTCCACACAACCGAACACTCGCAAACATATCCACTACGACGACGACAAACGGGAAATTCTTATTCTGCGCCGATCAAAGCTCTCGTCTCCGTCTCCCTCCTCCTTCGCGTTGCGTCTGCTGGCTTACCTGCGCCCTAGTGAGCGCGGCGTGCGTAATTTTTCTTCTTTTCCTGAGGAAATAAAGGGACTACCCCGGTGGGGGGAGGGGGGTCCCTAAGGGAAAGGGAATAGTTAATAGCGTGCAGTAGTTTTCAACCCCATGTGCCAAGTCAAAACTGGTGGCATATATTTATTTATTTGAAGATATTAATTTTAATAATAAGAGTGGGTAAGAGTGGGGCGGGTTTTCTGTACGGCCACCAATACTATTTTAATTTTTTTCCCCACCCCCTTTTTATTAAAAAATTTAAAAAGGGGGTGGGGGGGAGGGGCCGGGGGTGGAGGGGTGGTTTATTTTGACTCTTGCACTCCAAGGGACCCCTCACCATCCAGTTGGGTGAACCCGGACCTACATTGGTGCCATGGTAAAAACCATTGTTGGGTGGTTACCTGGTTTCGTGGGTTGGAACCAGAGGTTACTGAATCAGAATTGGTGTCTGATCTTTTGGAATTGGGTTCTAGAACTGGAATCAAATTTTATTTTATTTTATGTTTTGAAGAACCGGACCTGGAACCGAATGCATGTTCCCTTTACATGTGGAACTGGAACCATAACCGATATTCCCCCCCCCCAAAGACTACAGTCGAGGTTAACTGGATGTTAATCATTCGTTTCCAGTCTGGTTTACCTGGAATTGGGTTTGATTTTCATATCCAGAATTAGAACCCAAATCAAGTTTATTATTTCTCAAAATCTAGACCCAAAAATAGAACCAAATCAAATTTCTTTAAGAACCGAAATTGGAACTGGAACCATTTGGAATTTATTTATTTTAATTGGAACCAGAAGTTCTTCATAAAAGTTTAAAACCGCCCCCAAAGTTAAAGAGCCACTCTTATAACTAAACCTGGGTCAAGAGTCCAAATTTTAACATTTCAGGGGTTAAGTATAGGCGACAAGGGCCAGGGTGAACCAGCACCCACATTGGTAGTGTCTTCACCCTTTTTAAGTGAGGCCTCTTAGTGGCCATATTAAGCAGAACAATTTGAAATCAGAGACCCTGATTTAGTCTAAGCATGTGATATTTGTAATATTTAGAAATAATTTAAACAGACTTTGAGATTTTTATCATGGTACATACTACCAAGGGAGGTGCTGGTTGATGGAAGGTGTTCCAAAGAGGGCCTCACTCAAGAAGATGAAGGTAACGAATGTGGGTGCATTCTTACCCTGGCCAGGGATTGCGGGGGACTTTGGTGTATTAGAAGAAAATGTTAGAAAAGTAGGTGGATGATTCACTATTTGGTATTAAAAAAAATGGAGAAAAAGTCTATGGATGACTAACTCTTTGGGTAGGAAGAAAATGTAGGAAAAAGTAAATGCATGACTAAAACCCCCTAACTTTTTTGGTAGGAAAAAAAACCGCGTAGAAAAAGTCAATGAATGACTATTTGGCATTTGGGAATGGTTTTTAAACAAGGAGGAAGATTATTACCAAACTACCTTGGCAGCTTCTAGATTAATTATATTATTTTCAGAAATGTTGAATTATATATTTCATATTATATGCATTTTTTTAAAAATTCAAATTAAAAAAATTGAGAAGGAAAATAGAGAAGTAGTCTGTTTCTCGATATGTAATATTTCAAAACAAAAAAAAAAAATCAATGCTGAAATCTTGAACTATGGTTATTGTTTTGTTTTCAATTTTGTGATGGGGTTTGCATCCATGATAGTTGATTGGTGCATGAGACTCTCTTGGAGAGGTGGCATTTTAAGAAAATGAGAAATGGGTATGGCGCATTTATTGGCACATAATTAATAAATGTTTTCTTGACCTAACTTCTTCTTGTGCAAAAAGACCCTAAACCTTTTGTTGAGCCCCAACAGTGTAAATTTAGTATGGTCTTCTCTATCTTTGCGGTGAGGGATTTTACAAGGTGGGCCATCCATTTATATTCTTCCATTGGAAGTTGGGTGGTGGATCATTTCTTCAAAGCGATTACCCATTCTCCACACTTTCATGGACACAAAACCATTTGTTCTATTCAGCAACATGCTGTTGAGCAACATGAGGGTAGTCGATTGAACCAATGATCAAACATTTGTTAGTTGTTACACCCACTTGTTGTAGCCAATGTTGACTGCATGATGTAATACTTTACCCTCAACTCTCAACTTGTAATTGCCAACCAGTACAAGCTTGCCACAAAGCAGCCAATGTCTTGAAGCCCGTTACAACTTACAAGCGGCTTTATCTAACTTACACAATGAAACCATATTTAGAGTTGTGTGGCCAAAAAACGTTTGAGAAAACTTTATTCAAATTGTTCTTTTTTATTATATTCCCTCATTTTTTTTGGGCTTTGGAGTGGTGTATCATGTTCTTTATGTTTTTAGGAGTCATGTTGTCACTTTGGCCACCACTGCAAGCAAATGGCTCATCAGGCTTGCCAGCCAGCAAGTTTATAGCCTCATGTGTGTGTGTGTTGGGGGTGTGTGTGTTTGTTCATTTTTCCTTTGTCTTTCTCGCAAGCCATAGACTCCCCATGTGACAAAATCTCTTTTTCCCCCTTTTTGGGCAAAAAAGGATGCGGGACCTTTATATCCCAAATCACCCCAGAAAAGAGGTACCTAGTCTCCCGCGGCTAAGTGATGCCCACGGGACATCATACCAATGAATGAAACATGGCTTTTCCCTGTGCTGAACTGTGGACTGGACTTCTTTGCTGGTCCAACTTATGACTTGTGAACAAATTGGTAATGAAATCATGTCAAACTTGTGCAATAAAATGCAACAAAATTTTGTTGAAACTGAATTCTTTTTGGACAAAACAAAACAATCTTGGATGAACCTATGTTGTAGACCCTATGGAAAGACCCATTCCCATCCAAGTTCTCCCATGACTCAATGGGGAGCTAGGTTTTTTTTTTTTCCAGTTTTTTCTTGGGATCACAAAATAAACCATTTTACCTTTTGTGCGTGAATGGACATTGGATATGTTCAGCATGCTTTCACCCAAGGCGTATTCAAAAAGGTTGAGATGTGTCAAATTGCAAAAAAAATTCGGGACATGAACCCCTATAGGGCTAAACAAACTTCTCATAATTTTTTTTCACAAGCCTCAAATGTCATCAAACTTGCCTAACAACTTTGACCTCATGATGATGGTCTCTAGTCATTCACTTCTACTTAAGAAAGTGGCTCAATTTGGATAACACAACTAAAACCTAAGGTCAACAAGACATACAACTTTTTGACTATAGTTTAAAAATGCGGCCGCCTCTAATCCTTTGCTTATATACTTACTTCAATTTCAATTTTAAACAATTGTTATAAAAAAGTAGTTAAACAATCTTTCATTCTATTTTTGACTTTGATCCCATTACAAGATGGAAATATTTTTATAACATTCAAAGCTGTAGTTTCAAACTACTGAATTAATAAGTACTCCACAGCCCACAAGGAAATGCTTGAAGAACAAGGTACTTAGAAGAACTGGAAGGAACTAGGAATAGAAACTCTGGAGATCCGATGCAATGAGCTAAGCTTAGGTGGATTTGAACCAAATGGAAAGCCAAAGCGACAGAGTCTCTTTTGGGAGTGGCCAAAGTCCAAACTTGTGATCAAAGTAACTCATCACCCCAAAAACAACTCAAATAATAATAATAATAATAATAATAATACCCTCCTTGGTGCACCCTAGAAATAATGAATATTTAAGAAATTGCACTTAAAATATGTCTAATATTTTTCTTCCCTTTGTCTCTTATTTTTCTCCTCCTAATGTAAACAGTGATTTTTCCCTGAAATTTTTTGTCATTGTTTCAAAAGAAAAAAAAATGGGAAATGTTTGAATAAATGTGCTTTTCTAAGTGTTAATTCGAGTAATTTTGCTACTGTGTGGGAAAAAAATCTTCAATTTCTATATCAAAAAATTCGAATAATAATAATAATAAAACCCAATGACTGTAAATGGCAACAATTACAACAAAATCTCATGTAAAGGGGGGAATTTTTTTAATGAAATAAAACTCAATCGAGCTGACAATGCCAAGGCCCCACTTTAAGGTGCGTTAGTGCAGAGTGGAACGGTGGTCACAACCGTCGTCATCGTCACCTGGGCTTTGGGTTCACGGACATAGGACACCGGTCTCCCCCCATATGCGGTCCCTCATTGTTAACCGCGTTTATAGGCTCCACTCAACAAGCCTCACCCTTTTTTTAAACAAATTAGGTTATTCTGCGACACGGTCATAGGTGCCACTCGGTCCAAACCTACTACTGATGGCGGCGACGGTGGCGCGGTGCCACTTTTTTTTTTTTTTTCCTCTTTTCCTCCTTATTTTATTTTCATAAGTTGGAAAGATCATGCCATCTCTGCTGTTGGTTGCTTGGTCGTTTGTTACGAAAAAAAATTAATGATTTAAATAATTTTTTTTTAAAAATTATTGGATCACTGCATTGACCAAGCGAATTCCCATGTCCACTGCATGCGGTCAGCATTTTCGTTCTGGTTAATGAGACTTGTCACCCACCCTCAAGAATTTTCCTTTTTCCCCTTTCAAAACATAAAATCAAATCCCTTGCCCAAAACTTGATGCTTATCTTTTAATCTACCATTGGATATGGGTGTATTCCAGTGTTGGCCAATTATTTATTTTTCTTAATAACCACCAGGTAGGATTATTTATTTATTTTTGGGGTATCACATCGGTTATCAATATCATTATCAAAAAATTAAGTCTCAAGTAAGTTATAAAATAATCAGTTAATAACCGTCTAGGTAACATGTCAATTATACAGTGGTTATAGGGTTTTTGTTTAAAAAATTCTAATCATTTTTTATAAAAAAATTGGAATTAGTGTTTAAAGATTCATAACCTACCTAGATGATAAATCAATTCATCCGAATAGGTTATTAGATTTTGAAAATTCAATACCCAAGCAAATATCAAATTAACCGATTATTTAAAAAATCAGGAACTAGTTGGTAGGTTTTTAATGATTGGCTTGATAACCAGGTCAAAACTCAATAACTGGCCAAATCTAGTGTATACCAGTGTTGTGCAGTTATTTAAATCTGTCAAAATTATGGATAGAAATAATGGATAACAACCGTGGTTATATTTCAAAACTGGTTATTTGATTTTGTGAAAACCACGGTTATGAATCCTAAGAACCACCCTAATCATTGTTGGGGTCTTTTCTTATAATTCATGATAACTGCCCAATATTGGTGTATACGTACAAAGTTATGCACATTATAATAATAAAATATTTTTTCTAATTTTCATTTCCAATTATTTTTCAATTTCAGATAGAACAACACACATTAATATTGTTAATATGAAAATTATTTATCTTTATAATTATTTCCATAAATTTGTTTAATAATCTCAAAAATAATTTGGCATTGTTCTATATATTAAGGTAGGTATTTGTTTGTTTGTTTTTTTGGATGTAATCATGCCATAACTCTCCCAAACTGTGGGGCCCTCACATTGCTTTTGGTACCATTGGAAAAGCCCTTGACAAGATGGTGTGAAAGATTTGTTGTTTAGCAATTTTTGGACCAATGGAGAAAAATTCATTGAATTTAGACTGATTTTCCTTTTTGAAAATTAACTAAAAACTAAATGTGATTTTTTCATGAAGAACTCTCAAGTTAAGGCCACTTCTACTGGAATACTATTGAGATGGGTGACCTTACAGGAGGCTTAATATACTTTTTGCAAACAGCACAGGGCCCACTAGTTTCCATGAAAACCTTCCACCCTCCAGAGTTTGAAAATATTACTTGCTTTTGCAGGTGGGTGGCAGGCTCTATGTTCAAACGTTATCTCTATGTATTTGTATCTGTATCAAAATTTCACAATGGTAGGTCACCGATTGCAAGAATATTTTCATCTACTTACTATACATTAGGCAATGAGTTACGAATAACTAAGGGTGGGTTATAAATTGTGTTTTTGGCCAGGATATTGTGTTTAGATTCATTATAGAGTAGAGGAGCTTAAGCGATTTTGGCCCCTAGGTCGTAGGTCTATTTTCATATGAGGATTTTTGAAAGATGATATTTTGGCTTTTGTTGAAACTTGAGATTAGTTACAGAGTTATAATATCTTGGAGGATTTTGGTTTCACTTAGAGTATTTTTTTTAAGATTATATTTTTGCATGGTTTCAATATTTGAACTTCCATAACTCTTCTTTTGCCTTAAGATTCTTTTTGATGTTATTGGCAAGGCCACCCCTTGTTTTTTATGGATTATTATGTAGGTTAACAAAATTAGGGGAAAAGCAAGGAGTACATTAATTGTACATGACTTTTCCTCCAATCATGACACAATGATATGAAGTCACTAAGGGAAGGAGAGATCCACAAAAGTGTTGATTGCTATCTATCAATCCCAAAAAAGTGGCCCAATATCATCCCTTTAAAGATTCTCATGTTGCATATTAGTGAGATACCATGAATTTCCTTTTATTCATCTTCAAACTTCTATGCATTTAGGGGCATAAAATTAGAGCATTTATAACCCAACCCATTACAAGTTACAACTTGCAAGTTAATAATCACTTCTATTCTAAAAATTAATGAACATAATTTTCCACACACTTAATCACCATAATTCCCATATTATGATATCTCATATATGTGAACTTTCCAGGTTTAGTCATTTAATACCCATTCTGGGCTTCACATGTCATATCTTTAGGCTTAAATTACTCATTTGTAATTTAAATTTCAAGGTTCACTCCCCAAGTATGAAGAATTAGTGTATCTATCAGTGTTTGGTGGTTCTCTCTTTTTCAAGAAAGAACCCCTCTCTAAGAACTACAAGAGAATGTGATTTTCTCACACAAAAGATCTCAGCTCATGACAAATGTGTGCACTGTGAGATAAACTCTGTTATTTCACTCATTACAATGTACAATATGTGATGTTTATTGTGGCATGTATTACATTAAAATGGCAATTGACATGAGTAGTGTTTTTTTGGCCAAATTTTTTATGTAGCCCAAGTGATGATCATACAAAAAAACATTTAAGAAAATTTGACTGCATACCATATATGAAGGTAAAATATACTTAGCTAAGTAACGGGAATTATCAATAAATCTGACAAGCATGGAAAAAAATTGTAATCTGATGAATTTGGGCCATTTATTTCATGAAAAAACCTTTGCATAGACTGAAATCATATTTCCAGGTTGAAATTTGTCAAAAGTTCTCCAGTCTAAAAATCACTGGACATGAGGTAATAGCACTTAGCACTTATTATGTGTATGAAAATGCCACTTTCTCATGTAATGAACCCTAACTAACGGTTCTCAAAACATCAAAGGACCAGCTAGTTTTGGAATCACAGTTTTATAAGAAAATGTCACATTCTTGTGTAATGAACCCTAACTAATGGTTCTCAAAACATCAAAGGATAGTCTTGGAATCACAGTTCTAAAAAAATCAAAGAACTTGTCAAAGAACCTACCTAGATTGCCAGTTCATGGCTCTTTGAGGAAACCTACTAGTTCTAGCTCTTTGCTATTTTTCAAAAACCCATATGCGACAAATAATTTTCTTCTAATTTTTTTTAAAAAACCAGTCACCAGGGGGTTCTTTGATTTTGATTTTTTTTTTTCAAAAACCCAATACCTGAGGTCAGAACAAAATTAAAGAAGCGCCCAGAACTGGTATCTAGCAAGACATTACCCGCATAAGCAAATACAATTATAATATATCCACCACAAATTACAACGTGTTTGGAAACTATAGTCCTTAACCTACAGTGATAAGGTTCTCAACCTTCTGGTTCACCAAGTATAACCCTGTGGGCGGCCTTCCTATTTTTGTGCACACATCACCTAGACAAAACATTGGATATGAGTTTCCGTTCATTTGGAAGAGTTTTGCATGACTTTTCATCCATATGTAGGAGGGTTATATGATTTTCAATGCCTATGTAGCAGGGTTACATGACTTTTCATCCATTAGGGTTATGCTGTCACTCTTGAACCTCTGAACGGTAGGTTATTTCCCACTAACCAACCTCTGAAATGGTAGGTTATGTTTAGTAACTGGCTCAAAGTTGCCAGTTACCCGACGTTATCACGTCTCAGCTATTTCCAGTAACCTAGTCCATATATGCTGGTCAGAAGCCTTGGCTGTTTCCAGTAATCAACAACCTTCTGGCTGGAAACCTAGTCCATATAAGCTTTGCTAGAAGCCTCGGCTGTTTTCGGTAACCAGAAGACCTATCTCACTGGTTTCCTTAGTCCATATATCTTGCCAGATCATGTTCCTCATGTTGTTCTCACAGTTCCCATGCTTCCTCGAAGGTTGGACACGAAAAAGAACTGGTTTTACAGCGAAATCTCCAGTGCAAAAGAGTAACAAAGGGACTGCTGTGCAAGTCCCAGCAGGCAGCGCTTGATCTTCGGCAACAAACTAGTCGGTAATAACGCAGCGAAACAGCCAGTGCCAGCGGTCCCTGATGCACCGGATTCGAGAGCAGTTCCGTTGCTTGGCATGAATAGTAAGTAGGAACTCAGTTGCGGCACTGGAGGAAACGCGTGTGCCTCCCTTTGCCAGGCTGCCTTCCCACACCCAGTGGGTGCTTGCCTCCCGTAGGAACCGGGGTCTGGCAATCAGATCACCAGTCGGCATCTCACCAGCCAACATCTTCTGGTTGCATTTTTATTTTGTATTTACTTACAGAAATTGAAGAAGCGCGGTTCTGGCTGGCTGGCTGGCTGCTTGCTGCAAGAGCAGATTTGGATTTTGGAAACCAGCGAGAGACTGACAACGAAGAACTTGAGCGTGTGCTGAGAGACTACAGAAGGAGGCTTTTCACATCTGCAAAGTCACCTTGTCTTTGGGCCCTAGTTACTCCCTGTTTCAATTTGAGTGTACCGCTGCTGTAGAAAGTGGGCGAAACTGGGTATCAGTTCACAAGATTTGCAGGAATTTGTATTGACATGCCTTGATTTAATAATGAAGAATATGAGCAGCAGCAGTGAAAGGCCAGGTAAAAAGCAAACACAACAATTGGGGTGAAACTCCTGTGAGGATCAATTTTAGGTGAGAAATCCAGTTTGTTCCTCTCTTTTTTTTTGCTGTGTACTATTTTCATCCTCACTTTTGATTTTGTCCCTAGTTTTGGCACAAGTGGGGCCCAATACACCCAGTTGGAGTACTTCACACTTAAGTCTGGAATATAATCATACATTCGTTTATTTTAGGTTGAAGACCAATATGGAGAATTTGAAAGTTGAAAACTTCATGAATATGTTCATGAAATTTTCAACTTTCAATGAGCTAATGTGTAACAGCAAAACCTCTTAGAATTTTTGTATCGTAACCAGAGGGCATGTTATAGTGCACAATTATTCCTTTGCCTTGTGAGTGGGCAATCTATTTTCACAACAAGATTTATGAAAAATATAAAGCCATCACTCTTTGAATGTTGAATCAATTTTTCCATAGCACAAAGCTCACAAGTGTGAAGAGCATTACAAAAATTGTGCTTACGTTACAGTTGGGTTGCCTTGCATCCTGATTTCAATCATGCCCTTACCTTCAGGCTTTACATGTAATAAACTCCGAGAAATTTCCTAAATGTATTTGGAGGGCATCTTATATGCATGAATGTCCCTCATATAAAAGAGGAGGGATCATATGCATATTCCTTAAGAGTGAGAAGGAAACTATTCCTACTTATAGATGTAAGTTCCCTCCACTCTTCAAGGGTAGCATGAAAACCCTCCCTCCTCCCTGCCTCCCACCCCTCCCCCATGCCTCCTGATTTACATATGTTTAGGTTGAAGATAAAGTTTGCCTTGTGTTTTAAAATGGGGAAAGCACACTAATGAGGCACATTAGGCCAGACTCGGCTACCACCTTGTCCTAGGCACCTTATTGGGGAGGGGGGGGGATTTACCCTATACATCTAGCTCTCCTTTTGGGCAATACCAAGCTGAACCAGTTAACTAGTCAACCACATGACATGATTCATCTCATGTTGTCTCTAGTCCCTGCAGATTTTGATACCCTTGATTCATTCACTTGGGCACCACTATAGCCTGATCATCAAGCCAAACTCAATGATTGGTGGTTCAATGGCCATTTTGCATCCCCAACTAATTGTGGATGAATCATGCACAATGGGACATTGATGTGGTCTTCAGCAGTTGAAATCAAGATTCATCCAAGAATTGAATTTGCAATGACTATCTGAGGTTTCCTAATAAGAGTGCATTGCCATGATATGCCACCCACCCACTCACCATTTGAGTGGGGACCACCCAAATGCTTAGGATTCATATGCGACTGACTAATGGTTCCCCTGACCCACTATTCTAATGTAGTTGCCCACTATAATGGTGGGTCGCCCACTCAATAGATTAGTGGGCAACCCACCAACCCACGGCGATGACAAGTGCTAGTCATGGCTTTTTGTTTGTTACCGGCACGTGGCTGTAAAAGAGACTCAGGCTTTTGGTCAGCCATGCTCATGCTGGCTTGCCTTGAAACTAGGTACCAGGTATTCCTCTTTAGGTTGTGAAAAGTCACAAAGACATGGAAATGCTTTCCCACTATTTGCCTTGCCTCCCTGTACCTAGCTGACTTCTTTTTCTTCTTCAATGAAACCAGTCATCATGCCTACCCTAGTGTAAACACCACCCACAATCTACCTGAATTGCCCTGTCTGAACAGGGCAATTTAATGCATTCTCTTCCCCCTCATGCAATAGTCTCTCCACCTGTGCAGGGTTTTGTTTTGTTAATTTTGTGATGTAGCTGAAGTGTTGATCATCATTAGATGATTTAGCCACATTGGGCAATAAGAAAATATGAACAGTAAAAAAAAATCCTAACATCCTTCTACAATTTTGGCTACTTGCTGGATCTTCTTAGGATAGAATCTATCAAGTTTTTTTTTTTTTGAAAATAGATTTTTTTGAAAATTTTGGCAACCAAAAAACTCAAAAAACACTGAATTTTCGCAAATATGAAAAAAATAAATCACCATTTGGCAAATTTTGCGCCTTAAGAAAAAAAAACTCTGCCTGGATTCCTACTCCCTCCATGTGTCCCCCAAGCAATTTCTTCAAAGAAGGCATAGCCTGTCCCACCAAGATGCAACCACTTGTATGGAAAAGATATGTCTTTTCAATCAGCACAAGTATTGCATCCCAATATCTATACATCTATTAGGGGGAATCCTAGTTAACATTAGTGTAGTTTACACTAGTGAGTTCCCTCAAATGACAACGATGACCATGCATACACTGGAGTAGGATAATGTATCACAATGATAAGTTCCCTAATAAAGGCCTTTCTGAGCTTATTTTCTCTTGCACTACACAACAAGAAATCCACTCTTTGTTGTTTTTAATGCTTGATAAGAAGACCACCTCCGAGAAGAAAGTAGTATGCTTGAATAAGTGTGGAGCACTACTTGTCCACACATATTTGGCATAATTCACATCCATGTTTACATTTTTTAGCTAGTCAAAGGTGACATGAATAAAAGATCCTTACAAGACATCCTTTTTGGAGGTTGGCTCTATATGATTGTAGCACTATTATGTTGGGAAATCATTCATGCTAGGCTTAATTTCAACCATGACATTCAACTATGGAGTTGAGATAGTATGTGGTTTGAAGGTGGGTTATATATGGTTGTTGCATTACTTCCTTGGAAATACATATACATTCCCATATTGTTTTCAACCACATAACATGTTTAGATGGGATTTGATGTGTCATCCATAACTTGGTTGCACTATTGAATGTTCCTACAGGTTTTTATTTACATGTGACTAAACATTTTTTGCCCTTGTGGAATTCCTTCCTAGTTGTGTCCCCAAGATGTTAGCTTGAATATAATGCTTTTGTAATTCAACTCATTCATGTGTTTTGTCACAACACTATCTTATTTTCCTACAATCACATAAATCATTTTAAACCTTGTGAATAAAAAAATCATCCCAATTCTCATGATGTTGGTTTCATCTTTTCCAAGGCTATATGAATAAGTTTGTATCATATTGTGAAATTTGATGTTCTTGTTTTTGCATTCACATTTCAACTACTGTTCTACAGCAATTGTCTTTAGCATGGCTTTTTGGCTTTCTTATGTGGAAGTAAAGACCTATTGCATGTGGAAGAAGCTCTAGGACATACCACGTTTGATTAGTGTCAATATTAAGCTTTAGTCTTCCCAAATGTCAATAATAGTGAAAATTGAAACCTTCTTCTCATTTGTTTCAAATCCTTTTGAGCCAAGCTCAAATTTTCTGGTATTAAGTAAAGTGTTAATGTTTTTCCTAATGACAAAGTGTTTGTGGGATTTCAGTTTGGTATTTTATGGCATTTGTATATGTTAGAGGTTTTGAACATTTTGTATAAGAGGTTTCAGTTATTTTTTCAAGCAAAGACTTCATGCAAGTGAAAGAAGTTATCAACAAGATATTGGTTTGTCCATGTCTTAGTTACCAATTATTGATTGATTTATTGAATATGTTAGAGATTTCATTTCTAATGGTGATAATAGATTCCCTTTTATATTCGCATTCTTGAATCCATTTTCAAGCATTTTCATGATATAAGTGCTAAGGGCACAACCACAATTTGAATTCCAATGCTGCAAATTTGCAATGCAATAACATGTACCTGAAATGGTAAAAATGTATGTTTCCAAATGCTTCTATCAAACCAGTAAATACTTAACAGGATAAATTTTGGGTTTGTTGATTTGGTAATCAACTCCAGAATTTCAAAATCTTCACAGCTTATTTTTGGACATTCACATTGGCCTTCAATTGACCAAGTGGAGTGGATTGGTGTAGGTGTACACCACATCAATGTTTATGGAAATATAAAGGACTAAATATGGTGATTCTTCAAAGAAACATAAGATGCAAGAGAGTTTGGAAAGTGAGTTGTGAACTACAATGTGGTGTGCAGCCTTTTTTTTTAATTGGTGAAATTTCACCAAAAAGAGAGATTCAATCTTCAAAAATGAAGTGATTTTGGAGGTTTTCAATTGTGAGAAAAAAAATAGTAAAAATCACAAAGTTTCTATATTTATTTCTCAGTCTGTAGCCAAAAACATAAAAAGATGGTTAAAGTTTTGTACTTTGCATATAGCCATATTCTTCTTAGAAATGATGACCACTTTTTCTATATCTTCCTATTGATGCTCACCACTTTGGTTTCAACAAAAAAATTCTAAAAAAGACACTGGTGGTGGGCTCACCTTGTCAAAACAAACTAAATGATCAAAGGTTATGACCGCTGCAAAGAATCCCAATGGGAATGGATACCTCTAGTACAGACCACTTAGAATGCATTTTGTGGCTGTGAGAAATGATGTCTGATTGAGAATCCAGATACAGCTTTGGAATACATAACAACACCTAACTATATTCCAAACTTTGGAACCACATAAATACAATACATGTATATCCTACCTTCAAATTTAGCATTCAATTGCAATTGGTCCCTCCCGCTTCTAAATAGTAGGCCTAAGATTTCTCCCCTTTTCTAAGAGATATTCTGGGATTTAAGGTCCCCTCCAAATGCACTAGGAAATTTCTGTGAGTGCTTTACTCAAACATGAATAGAATTGCTGATAACAATGTCAATGAACTTGGCAACTTCAAGGCAATATAGAGCAATATAGAGCAACTTAAGTAAAAGAAACTGCGAGGAAACTTGAAGTCTTATGTTGCTCAACTTCAAGTAAACTTGAGCATAGAGGAAAGAGACTGCATCAGTTCCTGGCACTGGGTGCAGCAGGTTAATGTCAAACATTGACTAACATACTGTATTTCTGTGACAAGACATTCACAAGACCAGCAGTAACAGGAAAACTCAGCCGAGATGCTGGTTAGATCAAGAAAAAAAAAAAAAAAAACCAAAAAAAAAAAAAAAAAAACCCTACGAAAAATACTAGTATAGTAAGGGAACAAGGCCAGAAAAGAAAGACCCCAATGAAAAAAGATGAAAGGAAAGAAACAGAGATGTTAGAGACAGCAAGCAGATCGTCGCAAAAGAAGAAATTTGTAAATACTTTGCCATAAACAATACAGTAGAGGTTTGATGGTCCTGACAAGTCTACAGAATCACTGATGTTCAGAGTCTACACCCACCACCCAACCTAAAAGCCCATAGTTAATATTTGGGCTGCAGAATTTCAGGCATATGAAATGTCCACTGTCTTTCAGATCTTACAAAAAAGAAACAGGGTTCTCCTGTTATTTGAACCACATCTTTCAAAGTCAACCAAGACTCTTCTGATGTACATGGTTGTCCATTATGACCGAAAAGCACTGAAATAAGTGTAGAACCTTACCTGACCCATGTTTACCTATGCCACCAAACTTTTTGATGCGATTTCATAGACATTGTCTGAAAGACCATTGGTGCTTGTTATCCGTTCAAGCTGAGCCTTGGCTGCTGCTTGTCTACCTTCATCAAACCGACGCCACCTAGAGAAAGGTGACACCATTCGTGCAGCCACCTGTGGATTGAGTTTGTCCAGCTGAAGCACTACATCCGCCACCAGTGCATACCCTGATCCATCCTTTGCATGGAAATTGACTGCTGATGAGCAGAAAGCTCCAATTAAGGAATAGACTTTGTTAGGATTACGGATGTCAAAAGCAGGATGCTCAAGAAGTTTGCGCACTTGTTCCACATTTCCTGGGATGTCCGACATTGCTTGCAATGCCAACCACTTATTAGTCACCAGATTATCTCCCTTGTACTGGTCATAAAAGTTTGCAAGAACATCAGATCGTGTTTCCCCAGGGTTTTGGGAAAGGGCAGCTAGGGCAGCAACCTTATCAGTTAAGTTGGAGGCTGTTTTGTACTGATGTAGAGCAAGATCTGTGAGGGCAGGTTCATCCAAAGATACCAAGTAAGCAAGTGCCGAATTCTTCAATGACCGGGGAGCCCTGTGTTTGTGAGTAGGGTCATATAGTTCTGCACTGGGATTAGTCTTCACTGCTTTCAGCAGCTCCTGACGCAGGTTTGATGCAATCTGTTTGATGATAAACCGACGGACTTCATGGATGGCATCAGGATCTGCTATTGGCATGAGGTCAGCCACCTCACTCTCTCCTGGCAATGTCAAAGCCTTTGCTACAAACTCCTTGTCCAGTGAGGAATCAATGAGAATGCTGCGGAGTCCTTCAATAAAAGCATCATCTACTCTCAGCTTCTCCCCTTTCTGCTGAAGTGTGACCAGGTTCAGCATAAGTTTACGGCCTAATGTCTGCCCAGCCTCCCACCGATTGAACTGATCTGAGTCATGGGCCAAAAGGAAGAAGAGATCTTTATCTGAAATGTCAGAAACAAGGCGCACAGGGGCACTGAAATTCCGCAGGAGTGATGCCACTGGCTTCTCTTTGACATCCAAAAAAGTGAACTCTTGCTCTGCCTTATCAACTCGAAGAACAGCTGTTGTGACAGAGCTGCCATCTGGATTGGAAAAGTTATGCAGAGAGGCCCCTTCCTTCACAGACGACAGGCTCATATCATGCCCTTTAGAGTCAAGAAGACCGACCGCCAGTGGGAGGAGCATGGGCTCTTTCTCTGGTTGCCCTGGGGTTTGTGGTACCTCCTGTCGGCACTTAATTGTGAAGGTTTGAGCTTCAGCATTGTATGACGTTGTCGCAGTCAACACAGGGGTGCCAGCTTGAGAGTACCACAGTGGAAAAGTTGGGAACTTTGTTTGATTAGCATCAAACATGGCAGCCAGGAACTCTTCACAAGTGACAGCTTGCCCATCATGACGTTTGAAATACAGATCCATGCCCTTGCGAAAGCCAGCCTTCCCTAACAACGTCTGATACATACGAACAACCTCTGCACCTTTCTCATATACTGTAACTGTGTAGAAGTTGTCCATCTTGATGTAAGAGTGTGGACGTACTGGATGTGCCATGGGGCCAGCATCCTGTGAGAACTGGGAAATACGCAGCCGGCAGACATCAGCAATTCGCTTTACACCACGGCTGCCCATATCAGAAGAAAACTCCTGATCCCTAAACACTGTGAGCCCTTCTTTCAGACTAAGCTGGAACCAGTCACGGCAAGTCACCCGATTACCGGTCCAATTGTGGAAGTACTCATGCCCAATAACACCCTCAATCGCAGCGAAGTCTGCATCCGTGGCAGTCTGTGGTGATGCCAGCACCAACTTAGAGTTGAAAATATTGAGGCTTTTATTCTCCATGGCTCCCATATTGAAGTCGGGCACAGCAACGATATTGAACAGGTCCAAATCATACTCCAATCCAAACACTTCCTCATCCCATTTCATTGCTGCCTTTAGTGACTCCATTGCATATTCCGTCTTTGGAACATCTTCTGCTGGTGTCCAGATGCGGAGTAAAACTTGGCGTCCTGAACAAGTGGTGAAGGTGTCATCCCGGCTCAGAAGTTGTCCAGCAACCAGTGCAAAAAGGTAGCATGGCTTTCTGAATGGGTCTTCCCACACTGCATAGTGCTTGCCATCAGTAAGTTTACCCTGGTCAACTAAGTTGCCATTTGATAACAGAACAGGGTAAAGTTTTTGATCTGCCTCAATTCGTGTTGTGAACTTTGACATCACATCAGGCCGGTCCTGATAGTACGTAATCTTGCGGAAGCCCTCTGCTTCACACTGAGTGCAAAAGTTGCCACTTGACTTGTACAGGCCCTCCAGCGATGTGTTATTCTGCGGCTCGATCTCAGTAACAATCTCCAGATCAAATGGAGTTGATGGCATAGATGCCAGTGTCAGATGTCGGGCTGAAACTGTGATTTTGTCATCTCCAAGTTTCTGACCATTTATCTTCACTGAAACCAACTTAAGGTTTTCGCCATCCAGAACCAAGGGGCTTTTGCCACCTGTAGTCTTGGGGATGACATGGATAGAGGATGTCACAACAGTATGCTCCTCTCCCAGTTGAAACTTAAGATTCAATGTCTCAAAGGCAAAGCTGGGAGCCTTGTAATCCTTGAGAAATATCTCTTTAGGAGTCTCCTTGATCATGATGTCCTCTGCTGTTGATGATAGAGATTGTGCTGCTACACTGCAATGCACCCTCCCAGACAATGCTGGAATTATGCCTCTCAAGTCCCGCAAATCACTACCAATACATGTACGGGAAGAAAGCCCCTCAAGGCCTCTGTGGAAAGACTTTACGTCCAATGTAATGCAGGTGGCAGGTTTCCTCCTTGGGGTTTGTGAAGAAGAATTCCTCTTGAAGTGTAAAGGGTGGGACCAGCTGCAGGATTGAAGAAGAGAACGCCTGAGGGAAGAACGTGGAAGATGTGCAAACACGCTCAAGTAAGCCAAAGGTAGGAAAGACAAGGAAGAAGAAGAAGAAGCTACTGCAGCAGCAGCAGCAGAGGTACAAATAGCAGCAGGAGTAGAGCAACACGCAGGAGACATAGCCGCCATCACCATGCCCTGCACTCTGCCTGCCCCAAAATACCTACAGCCCCTGTACATTTCACTGCCCCTTCGGTTCACTATTTTAAGGTGAAGCATAAGACTCCCTCCCTATCTATGAGAAGCCTTAAGAGATTGCATTGCAATCTCAACTAGAGCACAAACTTGCCTTTGAGGGATTAAAAGGATTTGAGCCTTTCTTGAGCAATACTTACGTATCTGTCAAGCCTGCATAGTCTTTTCACATTCTTGATTGGTCATCAGATGACTAGGGAGAAAGCACAAAGACCCAACTCCTGAAGCTTTATTTTTTCTTACTGTATTGTGGCTCGGGAAGATTCAGTTAAAATGCAAATCCTTCAGAAGGAGAAACCTTAATGCACACCTGTGGAAGAAAGTCTACAAAGCTGTGACAAAACCTTATTGCCACTCAGTGCAAAGCCTCTCTCTACTTATGACAGGAGCAAGTAAGAATATGATGAATTTGCTCAGCACTTCAGTGCTTCATAATCTCACTTGCTGCATCCAGTTCCAGCAACATGGCCTAACAACTGACCTAGTAGCCCAAGAGTTTGCATAGTCCTTTAACCCACCCCAACAGCAAAAAATTGCTTTCTATGTAAGCACGAGACAAGGAAAAACAGATTAGGGTTCCTGACTGGACAAATGAAGGTGTGATCCAGTTGAACCAGGAATGAAAACCTCTGACCTGATGGCAGTCGTGACAGTTGCTCCACAACACCAGCTTTGTCTTTTCCCTTGCTCTGCTAGAATGCCAGAAAATCCTGCAACATAAGCCCAGCCAGCAAACAAAGCAAATTAGCTCTGCAAACCAGTAGCTATGGATTCTCTCGTTTGCATTCATAAACTCCTCATCATTCTGGATCCAACTTGCATTATAAGCATACAACAGACCCCATTGTTTTGCCATAATACAGCAAGAAAGACGACAACTCCAGTCAAACAACCAAGAATCCAAAAAAAAAGAAAAACTTTGTAACATCTCAAGACACTGGAGAAATCTCTCTCCACAAAAACAAATTTCAAGGTAAAAACATGGCAATGAGTGCAGTCACAAAACCGACCTAATGAGAGTCAGAAGCAAAACTCAGAAGAGATCAATTACAGGAGGAACAAGAAGAAAACAAAAACAGACTAAAAAATATTTCCAAAAAAACACAGACAGACAGACAAAGAAAAACCTTAAGAGAAAAGAAGAAAAACGATTATGGCTGGCATGTAGACCTACTTCCTATTCTTTTGTTTGCCGGAGTGAGTGTGTGTCATGACACACAGACAGACAGACAGACAGACAAACCTCCTGAGAGTCCCCTAGTCTATAACTCCTGCAAAACATTCTCGACACAGTGCAGCAGCAGGAGCAACAGAAGAACACAAAAGAAACAAACAAACAGACCTCTTTGTCCCAACGCAGATCTTCTCTTCTCGTCGGTTCTGCCTCGGGGTCCAAGACCAGGACTATGAAATCTCCCGTCAGCTGCAACCGCAAGAGTGAGTCCGTCCTCCGCAAGCTATGAGATCCCTGCAACGCACACAACAGCAACAAGCTAATCTCTTCTTCTTCTTCTGCGTCTTCTTCGTCTCTATACTAAAAGCAAGACGCAAATGCAGAGTCGTAAAGACAAAAGCGATAGGCGTACAGGAGTTATCGCTTCCGTGCGTTGTCCGAACCCTAACACTGTCCACCGAATGGAGCCAGTCCTCGACACTAGGCTATATCCCACCCGATTTTGGGTTTCTGCCCGTCCTGACCCTAAATATCTCCCACCCAGTTTTGGCTTTTCTCCAGGCCGGGTACTAGAAAGAATCGTGCCCTGAAAAAAACAAAGTCCAAAATTACCAACAAAAAAAAAAAAACCATTCATATGTTTTTTATGGAATGTAAGGCATTTTCAGGAATATTGATAGATTCATTATGTCAAAAATGTCATTTCCTGATTAATTTTATACAATTACAAATGGATAAGCAATTCAAAATGACATAAACAATGGGTTCAAATCAGTTTACAAATGACATCAACGATTAATATAATGAATCAAAACCAGTCATAAAATAATATTTTTGACACAATAATTTCACTCAAGCTATTCTAGTCTTAATGTTATTAAGAAACATTTAAGTATAGGAAAAAAAAGTTAAAACCCTTTCAAATTATGAACCCTTCAACTTGGCCCATTGGCATACCAAGCTTGAAACAGGGAGCTTAAATCTAGAAGGGTCTAAACGTAGATCTCTTATCTACGCAAAGAAACAGTATGATTTTATTTTATTTTTGCTTTTTATTTTTTTGCTTTTAGCTTTTCTTTTGCCCTAAAGTGGAGTTACTAAAAGGAAAGCTGCATATGAGGAATCAAGATGACGACGATAATGCTTTTGTGAAGTTCCTCCTCCTTTTACTCTTTTTGCACTTGTCTTTTGTTTGTGTTTTTATTTGTTTATTTTTTTCCTCCGCTTGTTCGTTTCTTTACATATGCACTCTTCCTCATCTATTGCACCTTGGCATTCTCCTTTTGGACTTGTCTCTATGTTAACATTTTTCCTCATTTGTAGCATCTTGGCATTCTTCTTCTTCCTCTTCACTTGTCTCTCCATCAACACTCTTCATCGTCTACTCCATCTTAGCCTTCTTCTTCTTCTTCACTTGTCTCTCCATCAAAACTCTTCATCATCTACTCCATCTTAGCCTTCTTCTTCTTCTTCACTTGTCTCTCCATCAAAACTCTTCATCATCTATTCCATCTTAGCCATCTTCTTCTTCTTCTTCACTTGTCTCTCCATCGACACTCTTCATCATCTACTCCATCTTAGCCTTCTTCATTTCCACTTGTTTCTTCTTGTTCATTTTTTTTGCTTTTTTGTTTTTTTGCTTTTTGTGTAAGTTTTTTCTTCCTTTAGTTCCATTTCTTTTGCATTTCATTCAAGAACTCATCTCTTGTCATTCTTTTGCTTTCTACTGTATTCCATTGAGCACAGGATGTGTCATTGTTTTTCCACATTATGCTACAATTCAGCTAAATTGTAATGCATTTTTTTTTCCTTTTTTTTATATTCCTTTATACATCTAGTATAACCACATATAGAGTTGATAGCTATTAACCATTATAATAATAATGATGATAAAATAGTTAATAATTAGACTAGGCTACTAACTACGATAATAATAATGATATTACTTTTATTATTAACATTATTAAGTGTTGTTGTTGTTGTTATTATTAGTTAATAACCATTATTACTATTATTATAATATTATTTATAATTGTTAGTATAAAGTTACTAAGTAAACTAGGCTAGTATAGCATAGGTATTAAATTACAACTAGCTTGGTCATGCTTGCAATTAAAAAGTTTACTCATATCTTTTACTTTACATTTTGATTTTGTAAACTATATAAGTAAACAAACTAAAAATTTATTTTTTTTAAAGTGTCATTCAAGGGATGGATCAATAAAAGTGGTTCAACCTTAAAGGTTAAACCCAAATTAAAATAGGATTATCCTAAATTTACCTAATTAGTTTAGGCCTACCTATTTAGGTGCCACATTTCAACATCCTATTGATTTTAAATTGGAAGATCCAAATAATCAATTAATTAAAATTATTAAATATCCAAATGAGCTTAAACTGCCACATGTCACCAAATTATTGACCTTCCAAAAATGGAAACATGTTATTAAAAAAAGTTATTATTTTACTTGCACATGTAATTGCATTTCCAACTTTCTAATAGGAATTTGAATGGATGAAAATGTATAATGATACCATATATACAAGTCAAGAATAATGTGTGATATGTAAATGCATGTTTGCTACAATTTGTTTTATGCAATTAAAGAAAAATTTAATTGCATGTGTCAAATGCAATTGAAAATTAGTTATAAATGGCAATTGAAGAATTTATGTTTTTTTCAACAATAAGAATAAAAGTATGATCAATATTATTACAAATGTCTAAATGTGACAGTGCTTGAAAACATCTTTCAAAATTGTATATCCATAATTATAAGATTCCATAGGAAATTATCTAACATGAAACCTTGAATGGTAAATAAGCATTATGGTTTTATATTAGGTTATAAAAGGAATCCCTTTAATTCGAGAATAAGACATAATCACAAGTGGATGGCATTGCAACTCCAAAATGTGATGATTTAATTGTAATTCCAATGAGAGAAAGGTTAAAAGAACATGTTTAAACTTTTAAAATTTACTCACACACTCAAGTCCAACCTTAGTTTCTAGTTACTGTCACCTATTTTGTCACATGGTAAAAATGAGGATTTTGTGTTACTCATGGATATGAGTTTTAATGCCATATTGGCTTCATATCCTCCATTTTAGTGCCTTTGATTTCCAAGGGTGTTTTTTTCCACCATTTATTTTTGTAATTTTGATATTTATGTCAACACTCAAAAAATTCCCAACTATGCATAAAAAAGAATTGTATTGTTGGGTCGAAATTTTTAAGGTGTACCAAAATCTTGTTATAACTTTTTTTTTCTTGTATTTTTTACTTAAAGGCATTTTTTACCATGTAAAGACATGTTTATGGATGATTATGATGGAATTTAGAATCATAATGGTTTAAAATATGATATTTATAAAATATTTGACACTTTTTGATTCATTAATTTTGCTAAGGATTAAAATATAAGGGAAAAAGGACTATAATAAAAACTAAATCCATTTTATCATGGGTGATACACTTTAAAGGATTTTCACCCCATTTGGCAATCAATAGATTCATATATTCACTCCTCTACCCTAATCCTCCACCCTTTATAAAAGATATTTTGCTCAAGGTGAGGAAACTCAAAAGTTGCAATTCCTTAATTCATGTGCAAAAGCAAAAGAAATTTAATTCAAACACAAATTCAATTTGTGTGCAATGGTGGAATGGGAAATTGTGAGAAATGGTATGTATAAGTTATGGTGGACCAATATGGATCTAACATGGTAGGTTTTCTACACCCTTGTGAATGATAATGTTTCTCATGTCAAATGTCTTTTGAATTTTTTGAAAAGGGATTCAAATATATAATTTGATAAATATTATTTTATTCAAAAATTAAAGTTTTACACCAAATGGGGAGCTTTTTAATGTGTTTTACCTTTTGTGTACACAAAAATTTGTAAATGAATTTAGGTCATAACCATGGTTTATAATGATGGGTCCATTTATCAATCTCCAAAATTGATAAATCTCATAAGTGATTCAAAATAAGGGTATCCCAAACCACTTCACAATGGCACAAAAGTTTAGTGAACTTTAAATAACACCATAATAAAAGGAAAATGGTGAATGTCCAATATGCCATGAATTTAGTGGAATTCTAAAAACTTTTTTCCCCAACATTATATATTGGAATGTGTTAAATGGCAACTATTAGTTTTTTTTAGAAAGTTCATTTTTAAAACCTCAAACATAGGCATCCAACAATGCCATGTATTTTTGTCACCATCAAAATACAATATTATAAAAGGCACAATATTAGGGACTTCTATTGTGTCATTTTTGGTCCACCATAGCTTGTAAATACCCAAAAGAACATATTGGATGCAAGTGTTGAAAGAGGGAAAAGAGGTAAGCAACAATGGGGTTTGTACTAATGTTGGTCAATTATATTTGAATTTTTCTTAATTGTTGGGTAGGTTATGATTATTATTATTTTGGGGTGTTAATTAGGTTATCAAAACCAATATTTTAAAAACTTGGATTTCATGTAGGTTATCAACATTTTTGGGGTAATAACCATTGCTTATGCACAAAGGTTATCACGTAACCATGTGATAAGTATTTATTATCCTTCCAATTATAGAGTTTTATTTAAGTTTTTATTTTATTTAATTTTAATGTATTGTACATGTTTAGCATTTTAAGATTGATAACCCATTTGGATGATAACTAGATCATTTAAGTAAGTTACCAAAATTTGAAATTTCAATATTAAGTAGTTAGGTTATTAATGAACTATCAAAAAATCAATAATTAGTTAGTAGGTATCAATACCCTAGTTGATAATGAGGTCAAAACTCAATACACAACCAACATTTTTGTACATGAATGTGTAAGAAAAAAATTGATGGTCATTTGTACATACAATAACAACATAAACACAAAAATATTGAACGTGTCACTTATAACCATTCAAAGGAGTCTCTGAATTCAAGATGATGAAAGTTGGGAATTCAACACTTGGATGGACATTAAATGAAAAAAAATTGGAATAACTGGGAAAGGACAAGGGGCATGAAACAATAAAGATTGCATGGAAGGTAACAAGGAAATGATTATGCAAGGTAGAAATATGGAAGTGCAAGAAAGTTATACAATTTTGAAAAAGAACTTGACTAAAGCATATGTTTTAATGGATTCACTATTTAACCACAATTTATGACAAGAATGCATTTTACTTCATTGGGTGAACTAAGTGGTAAACTCAAACAAATTTTTTTTACTACCATTTTCAAGAAGGGAATGGGGAGCTAATGGGGCACCCTTGAATCAAATAAATTTAATAAATCAACTCAAAAGTTGAAAATATATTTTCTATTATTAACTAGGAAAAAGTTAAACTTTATTTGTTAATTTGAATATGGGGATTTGGAAGTTCCTGAATTAAACCCAACAAATTCCATGATGTTGTTCATGATGTCTTTTTCTCTTTATTTTCTACCTAGTGATGGACTTGTTTTCTTTGAAAATTACCCAATAACATGGTATGATTAGTTTTCTTTCATATGACCATTTTGGTTTGTGCCCTTGACATGAACTCAAATTTGTTAATTTTCAAATTTTCAAAATTATTTCTCCTAAATGGGGAAGGTTTCAAGAGCATTAAAATGGATGGACTTTTTTTTCTTTAGAAATTAATTAATAGCACAATATGTTCAATTTTTTTTGTGTTCTCGAAATGAATATGATTTTTTTAATTTGATAAAATGATTTTTCATACGAAGGAAACATTACCAAAAAAAAAATTCAATTTTAAGTTAATATATTAACACCCATCAAGATGTTTTTTCATTATATAAGGTTTAGAGTTTATTGCACATGTTGCAACCCCACTTTTGGAAAAATGTGAGGATGACACTCACACTCTCAAAATGGGGACTCTCGAAACTTCAAAGTTCGATTGCAGGGGTCAAAACATCTCGTCGTGAGGCGTTCTTCATGACATTGGAAAGCTATTGAAGTGTAGATGTCGAAAATGGCCTTGCATGAGCCATTTGGACATCTGCAGCACAAGTTATGGCAAAAAGAAAGGATGGGAGTCAAACTAGAATCGTCTCGACCCTGGTGTGTGCAGGTGGAGTGCGACACACAATTGGAAAGCTCTCAAGGAGAGCTACAAATTTGCTTTAGACCTCATCCTAATCGGAGGTCTGAGCAAAAAGTTATGAACTCACAAAGTCTCGGGAGTCCAGAAAAGCCATTCGGATGTGGGTGCCGCGAAGTAACGCAGAGAATACTAGATGGGGGAAGGTGGTGGCTTCCCCCAAGTTTGGGCTGTGGTGAGTCTTGTGAGTCCAGAGTTGCTCGTGGCTTGTCCTAGCACCAAGAATGCCCTAGAATGCGAACTAACCAACTTGTTGGTTAGCTTGATGTAAGTTCGAATAAGTAACTAAAGTTTGTCCCTCTTCCTAGTCCCATCCCGGAGCTTCAGCATGCCCCTCTACCCCTTTTAATGTTGAGAGCTGGGAGCGTGCCCTTAAGTCCCCACAATTCCGCTGTTTTAGAAACCAAAGCCCATCTTGGGCCTAACTTGGGACTTGGGAGCGCGTCAACACAAGTAGGTAAAGCTTTACCCAATCCACTTTTTAATTTGCTTTAGGTGTTGCAACTTGCAATTTTGGGGAAAACAATTATTCAATAAAATTCCCTTGATGAACCTTAACCTACTTCAATCCATAAAAAGATCAAAAATGTATGATGGTAAGTTATAGAAGGGGGTGGAGGACAACATGAGCTTCCAAACTAATATGTACACACACAATAAATGAAGAGGAAATGTGGATTAAAAAACAAAGCACTATTGAAGTTTGATTTGCAATTGGGTTTTTGTAAGCCCCACCTTCCCTTGAACAAAAAAAGGTTAAATGTCACTCAGTAGTTTCTACCATTATCTTTTACGTAAATGTGTGTGAATGTGCATGTGTGAGTGTGTCCATTTGCAATAGAATTGTCATTCTCAAGTGAGGGTTTTCATTAATGTTGGTTTGATACATGGGCCTAAACAATTTGGTACTTAATAAAATATTTGCATTAGTATAAAAGGACTTGAGGCAATAATTGCCTAATACCAATGCCAACTTGATATGGACATGCGACAATATAAATATCAAACTTGTATTAATTTATTACCAATTAATTCAATATTATGTATATATAACTATATACCTACCTTGTACCAAGTTCCACCTAAAAATCAGTCTAAGATCCAATAAGTTTTGAAATAAAATTAGATCTAAAACCAAGATAATACCTTTTTTTTCAAAAGTATTAAGCTAGTATGTCCAATATCTATTAAACCAACACATTTTTTTTTAAAAGTCTCACTTTTGGTTGTGCAAATAACCATGTGTTAGGTCACCACTTTTTATTTCACTTTAATTTTTTTTTCAATAGTTTTGCAAATCTCATAGTTGGCAATGTTTGAAATTTGGACCATTGTTAAGTGAATATTTGATTTGGTTAATAATCCTTAGTTAAAGTTAACTAGATATAAAATAAACAATTGAAATTAGTTTCATTTTTATAGAAATAAAAAATCTAAATCAAATCATTTCTAATATTGGTTGTTTAGAACCCCTCAAATTAGACCATATAAATATTCCAAAGTTTATAAACCATGGTTTTATCCAATTTTGTGTAAGTATAGTCAAAGTAAATTTCTCCATGTTATTTACTTACACATTGGGTATAAGGGTTTTTATCTTCAATTTGTGATGTTGGTGATTATCCGTGAGAAGATTTAATCCAAGTTGTTATACACCAAATATAAAAGTAAAACATAATTGATAATCCTTTTTATATTTTGGTTACCTTCTAGGACTTGATGTAGAAATTTGATGGTGTTTTAAAATAAAAGTGTAAGATTTGGTGAATTCTTTCCACAAATAGATATCCTTTGTATGTGTCAATATCATATTTTTCAAATCAAAGAAATGTGAAAATTGAACCGAACAAAAACACATTGTTGGGTATGGTTATATTATCCACATTTCCAATCCACCCATAAATCCTTCAAAAAAGGCCTTTGTACAACTCAGAGGACATTTTCCATATGTATAATAGTTCCAATACATTTTTTCAATAATTTATTTTACCATAAATTAAGAGTGTGTAAAATTTACAAGTTTGTGAATATTTTAATGAGTTGTTGAAAGTACATAGTTGAATATTAACAAATTATATATATAAATAAATTTTCCAAGCATAACTACAAATCATGGTTTTTTTAAATATTCAAGTTGATCAATTTGTCATTTTTTATTATAGACATGTACAATTTTACTAGGGTCAAAGGCTGGAATAACACATGTATTTTTTGACTGATTAACTTGACTATAAAATTTATTTGACTAAATAGATATAATCATAAGTTGAATATTTTAACAAGATGATCAATAATCTTTAATTATTTAATAATCCAATGGTCTTTAATCAAATTGAACATTTTAACTTACCTATAACCTACATATTTATGCAAACACTAGTAGAAATCTGTGATTTTGCAACCAACGAATTTGCGACTAGTTGCGACTATTTGACATTTACAACTACTGTTGGTTATATCTACAACTATTGTTTGTATTTGAAGCCGCTTGCAACTACTCTATGACTAACTTACGACTAATGGATTATTTCATCCTTTCATTTGGATAGCTTTCATTACAATTTCCATCCAAGTATGTAATATATACGGTTTCATCCGATGGTTTCCTGATCGTGTGGGTAAAGAGTGGACATGTTTTTTCCTCAAGGACATCGAAGTGGAGGACGTTTTCTGATTCCACGTCCAGCGATCCAGTTCGTGTGGGTGGGCCGTCCAACCCCCTGCTTACCGATGGCGGCCTCTCCACCGTCATCTCCAAGCCCAATGGATCCCAAGGCGACTTCATGTCTTCTCTGGGTCGCTGGCAGAACAGAGGCTCCAACCCCGACCGCTCTCTCATCATTGCCTTCCGCTCCATTGGAACTATGGCGGATAGGTCAGCTATTTCCGTCTCTTGTGTGCTTTGTAGCCGTCTTCTGATCATCGGATGGCAATCGTCGGAGTGGATTTAGTGTAATGAGATGTGCACGAAGCATGCTAGCCTAGCAAGCAAGCTGCGGTAGTAGGAGAAACGGCCATGCTCACAAACATTCTAGCTGCTGCGGCGTCAGTGGCTTCTACTTCGTCATCTCCTCGACTCTCCATGGTTGCAACTGGTGTGGCATCTTCTCCCGATGATTATTAATTTCTGTTGCTGCTAGCTGGTTGCCTTGCTTCGTTCGCTGTTATCGCCACCATGATTTTCAATTGGGTGTTCTCTGTTTCCCTCATTTTGCTACTTGCCGAGAGAGAGAATAAGAGGGGAGCTTGTGAAAAGCTTTAAGCTCATAGCTCCGCTTATGGGTGCTTTGCAGGGGCATGTGGGGACGGGTATAGGAAGTCTATTGGGCCACGACAAGATCGTCTCAGACTTGGAACCTCTGTCGTAGCAGCCGCAACAGCCAAGTCAAATTTCCAAGAACAAAGCAACAAGGCACTACTAGTATGTCAACAGCAACCCCAAGTACGGCAGCATCACAACAACAATAGAGTGATTCCCATTTCTTCTGCAACAGCTGTTGTTTTTCCTGGTATGTACCAAAATGGAACTGAATTCACAGTACTGCAAGTTCTTTCACTACTGCCATCAAAGGATTTTAGGCTTTTTGTTTAGTTGCTCGGGGCTTTTGTTTAGTTGCTCAAAATGGGGAGTGGTAGTTCTATGTGAGGCACTGGTGTCCAATCTCCATTCATGTCCTTGTACAGTATCCACCCTAATCTTGCAGCATGAGAAGAAGTGTCAGGAAATTTCATTCTGTTTCATTTGGGAGCTGCATTGGAGGTTGCAGTCAGGACTTGATCTTATCTATAGTTTGGTCTATTGAAGATATTGCAGGGGTGTTGGAGGAACAAGAAGTAGTAGACATTGAAAGGCTTGAGGAAGAGCTCAATTCTGCATCTCCTTTTGAAATTATGGACCAAGCCTTAGCTTTGTTTGGTA
>Ga0209208_10000404_pt1 | contig 54998 bp, 34 predicted proteins | sample S1TSphfallax_3_FD_187694 | JGI IMG/M metagenome (GOLD analysis project Ga0209208, IMG submission 187694) | Host-associated microbial communities from peat moss isolated from Minnesota, USA - S1T2_Fd - Sphagnum fallax MG (SPAdes) (version 2) | ecosystem: Host-associated > Plants > Peat moss >... | reverse complement strand
AAAAAAAAAAAAAAAAAAAAAACAACCGCTGGCCTTGATATAGTCTTTAGAATGGGATAGTTATAATAATTAGAAGCACCAAAAGAAATTTTGGGGTTTCTACCATGGTACCAGCATATGGTATGGTGCTGGGTTTACCCATGGCCACACATATCTACAGTATATCTACCTCTCTACAACATACTTTTTTCCACTCCAAATTTATTTGTTACAACCGTCCATGTAGCTTCATTCTCCCTCAAGCTACTGGAATCATAGTCACCATTGTCAGCAAGTAAAGATTATTTCCCTGCAACATGATCTCTGCAATAAAGCTCCACAGGGACACTGGGTGAAATCAGCACACAGGAAACGCGTAAAACAAGCATAGTCACAATAATGGAGCCTGGACGGAACCAGTAAAGCATGTTTACCGATCAACGTTAAATAGCAAACTGTATCTTCAATTTTGAGAAGGAAATAGACTTGTGTCTAAGACAAATTAGTGATGGGGCCCGGGATCAGCAAAACGCGTACTCTGTCATCAGTCGTGGCACAATCCTTCTAGGAAGTTCTAGAAGAGGAGAAAACAAAGAAGAAAGATATGTGAGAAGAAGAGTTCTTGAAGGGGCCGGAGGATAAGCAAAGGAGTAAGAGAAGAGTGGGGGGATTTCAGGGAGGCCATTAAGTGGAAAGGAGTCAATATTCTGGGGAGCTAGCAGAAAAATCAGGTTGTGAGAATATGTTTTGCGTTGGAGACACTTTGTAACGTGTATGCTTGCAAGAGGGCAAAGGACTTCTAGCAGGTTTTTGGAGAGCAAAAAGTGAAGAGGAAACATATACAGGAGAGGAGTCAATGAATGGAATTTGACTAGAGGGAGCTATGGAAAATTCATTCTCTCACCGTGAGGGAAAAGGTGTTGATGTTTCAGAAGGGCCAACAAAAAAAAGAAAAGGAGATGTTATGCGAATTCATGGTGTGATCAACACACCTTCGGTCTCTGGTGAAACTACTCCTTCAATCTCTAAACAAGGCAACAATGTGGTGAATCCTCTTGCTTTTATGATTGAACTCGTTTTGCACAAGTCTTTTTCTTGGGCTTTCCAAAGATACATGTTGAAATTTGACATTAGTTTATGAGGTTCCTTGTTGAATACCAATCATTTTGCTTGCTTTCCATTGCATCGTTTAAATCGATCGATATGAAATGAAATGATATCAAAACAAACTCTTAAGTGACTCACTTTGCTATAACATGTAGAATTGGTGAAAGGAAAATTTGTCAATTGGCATTGACTATTTTCACATACAGAATATATAAGGTTTGCAACTTTCAATGTAAATTGTGAGGAATTCTAAAATGGTCTAAATCCAACAACATAATTATTAAAGAATTTTCTTGTGATTGTGTCCCAGTTGTTTAAGAATTGGAACGATTGGTGGTTAGAATTTGTAGAAAACATAGCAAAATGAAAATCAATCATATTAGATAGTTTTAATTAAAGAATCCAAATTTTGAAGATTCCAATTCTTATCATTAATCTTTAAATTTATTGGCATATATGCCATCATAACATTATGTGATGATATTCAATTTTTGAATTATATTTTGAAACTCACTTTGCATGTAAATCACCTTTTTTTGTGACTCTATTTATTTTTTGAAAGGAAACTAACAAGCCCAAAAAATTGTAAATATGGTTGTAAAATCAAAAGTTAAATTTAAATGATGTTGCAAGATGAATATGTTATTGTTTAATTCATAGATTATTGTCTTGTTCTAGTTCACATTTTCAATTAACTATATCAAATATCATGATTGCACACTTGATGAATCTTGCATTTCTCTAACTTTATGTATAATAAAATTATTGTCAAGACTTATTTGATGAATCTTTTTGACATTTCTTTTTCTTTTCCTTTGCAGAGATATCTAGTGCATGATTTAAATCCCAATTGCACTTCAAGGAATCCAAATTTGACCATAATTTTTTTCCATGGGATTACTTATGGGATTAATCATGAATGGAAGGAAACATGGACAACACGATCCATTGATGGTAGAGAAAAATGCATATGTTGGCCACAAATGTGGATCCCGAAGGATTTGAATGACAATGTTAAAATTTTGTCATTGTCGTATGATTCTAATGTTGTGGCAAGTGTCCACAATGATGTGACTGATATTGGCAAGAACCTTGTTCAAAGCTTGGTTATAAATTCAAGGTGTGACTATCTACCTATTTATGGACATCTTACTCATTGCCATGTGTTTCAATTAAATATAATTGCTTGCGTTTTGACATCTTTGAATAAATTGTTCATGTGGTACATTATTATGGTACACACGAAAACTTGAACATTGTGGAACTTTCAAATTCATTGAGGAGAACATGAAATGGGGCATTCATGTTAATTCTCATGTTGAAAATAAATCATTAACAAAATATGTGTTTTCGTTATCAAGCCATGGGAAACCAATTTGGTTCTAGTGGCAATTTGTGATGGAATTTTTTTGAAATTTCATCTTTGGTAATCAAACTAAGTTCAATTACATCTATAATTTTCGAAAATTGAATCCACTTTGTAGTTATATTTAATTTCAAAAATAATATGTCTTATTTATTTTTTCTTCCATTCTAATGTTTGAATATATTTTTCAATGTAACACATAAAAAATGATTTGTACATAAACACATGGAAGTAAATGCTTGCATGCTTGTGCGTAATAACTTATTAACCCAAGCATGGTTGGAACATTTTATAGGTAGATTAATGAAAACATATGAAAAATGGAAAAACACCTAAAAACAAATTTGTTATTGACTCATGGCTTAGGTTGTTTTATTAATATTTGACAAATTGCACCAAATACAATATATGATGTTGTGATTTTTTAAACACGTCTACATTAACATATAAAATGTTACTAATGGATTTTGGTGCATTTTGTAGGTATCAAATATTTTGGGACAAACCAGTGGCGATTGTTGCTTATAGTTTTGGAGGTCTTGTATTCAAAAGCTTGGTGGTTGAAGCCCACAAATATGTGTATCAAAGGCCAATGAATGATTTAGATTTGAAAGTACAAAAATATTGTGAATTGTTTTTGAACAATCTTAAAGGTGTGGTGTTTTATAGTGTACCACATGCTGGTGGTCGAGATCTATCAACATATTTCAAATGGCAATGTCAACAAATCACCAAAGATATAACCCAATCATGTATGTTGAAAAATATGAAATCTTTCAACCCAAAAATGGAACAACTTTCAGTGGACTTTAACAAAGCTATTTCCAAAAACCTCAACATCTATGCATTTGGTGAAGGATTACCTATTGACAATAAATGGGTAAGATTTTCATTTAAACATATTAATTATCCAACTAAGTTCCATGCTTGAACATTTTTGTGTTATAAAAACTTATGTTGGTTTTGTTCAATAACTTTTGAGACTACAAACATTAGTTGTGAAATTGTCTTAGATTTTCCCTTATTTGTTCAACTAAAATAATTTTTGCACATGTATAGGGAATTTTAGTGCCATGGGCTTCAGCTACTCAATTGTCAACCGATAACAATTACAAAATCGAAGATGCTAATCATTTGACAATTTGCAAGCCACCAACAAAAGACCATCCAAGCTATTCCATACTATTGAAACATTTGAAAAACATTATGAAGGTAAATAACATTGATTTTACCTTTTGGAATTTTGTATGTTCATATAATTTTATTATGACATTATATCATATCACATAGATTGCATGCCATATTTGTTAAAGTTATATTATCCATTATTTAAAATAACAAATTATTTGTTTGTGAACTTTGGCAGAGTCATGTGCCATGTTTTGAAGTGGCATTGGAAGATAAAGCAAACATTATAAATTGTTTGTTTCAAAAGGAAACTATTGTTGCATTAATTGGAATGGGTGGGATTGGGAAAACCACCTTGAGTAAAAAAATGTATCATTTGTTCCACAACCAATATGACAAATCTAGCTTCTTGGAGGATGTGAAATCAAAAGACATCAACAATGTCAAAAAACAACTTTTACATGATTTGTGTGATAAAGCATTATGGAAGGATGAAGACCTAAATAAAGAAGACCTTGATCAAATCAAGCAATGTATGATATCAAAAAAAGTTTTGGTGGTTATGGATGATGTTGGTAATAAGGATAACCTTGAAGCCTTGTTACAATTGCTTATTGATAAGGATGTCACTAATATAGATTGTAAAAACAAAATACTTGTAAATTGTCAAGATTGGCAAATCTTGAAAAATCATGTAAAGGAGTCCGCTAAAATGGACATGGCATTGTTGGAGGAAGAACAAGCAAGGGAACTTTTCATGTTCCATGCATTCAAACATACAAATCATGTGACAAATGATATCAAAGAAATTTCTATGGAAATTATAAAAGCTTGTGAGGGGCTCCCTTTAAGCCTTGAAGTATTGGGTTCTTATTTGTGTGATATTTCAATTTTGGAAGTATGGAAAGATGCATTGCACACATTGAAAAATGGGAAAAATATAATAGGGGGCTCTAGATATGAAATGCTTTGGACAACATTACGAATTTCTTATGACCACTTGGATAAGGACCATCAAAACATGTTTTTGGATATTGCTTGTTTTTTGGTTGGTTTCAACAAAAGTACATTTTGTCGAGTATATTGGGGTGGAGATTATTCATGTAACCCTATGCTTAGATTACACAATTTGAAAGACAAATCTTTAATCAAATGGGCAAAAGATGGAAGCTTGTATATGCATGAACAATTACAAAACATGGGTCGAGTTATTGCAATGGAAGTTACAATGAATCGATTTATATGGAAACCAAATATGTATTTGCAAAATAATCAGGTTTGAACAACACGTGCTAATTCAATCCTATGTTATATATTTTTTTGTCAAAATTCCAAATGAAACCACAAGTCTTAAATTTAAAAAAACATGTAATATTTATATTTTTTAAAAATGGCATCATAATGAAGTTTTATGCTTATTCATATTAGCAATCATTTGTACTTTGTTGAATGTGATAGGTACCGGTGATGGAGATTTTAGAAGGCATATCTTTGAAAAAATGTGAAGATTTGCCCTCATTATTCCAAAATGGATCAAAAGAATTTCACAACCTTAGGTTGCTTGACCTAACAGAAGCTTCACCAACTACGGTGGAAAATTTCATTCAAAGTCGAAATTTGAATAACCTTCGATGGTTGTGTCTCCAAGAATGTATGATCCAAAAGTTGCCAAGTAATTTGCTTAAATGTTCACATTTAAAAGTACTCCATTTAACAAAATGTAATCATCTACAAATTGTTTTTGATTTTTTAATCAACAACCTTAATCCATCAATAAATGTTGATATGAAAAAATTACCTATAGCTATTAGCCTCCAAGAGCTTATTATGTCAGGGTGTTCAAGCTTACAAGAATTACCTACATCAATCAGCCAATTGAATGCACTCCAAAAGCTTAATTTATCGTGGTGCTCAAGTTTACAAGAATTACCTACGTCAATTGGCCAATTAAATGCACTTCAAGAACTTAATTTATCCTGGTGCTCAAGCTTACAAAAATTACCTACATCTATTGGCCAATTGGATGCACTCCAGGAACTTAATTTATCATGGTGCTCAAGCTTACAAAAATTACCTACATCTATTGGCCAATTGAATGCACTCCAAAAGCTTCATTTGAACAATTGTTCTAGCTTGCAGGAATTACCTACATCTATTGGCCAATTGGATGCACTCCAGGAACTTAATTTATCATGGTGCTCAAGCTTACAAGAATTACCTACATCTATTGGCCAATTGGATGCACTCCAGGAACTTAATTTATCATGGTGCTCAAGCTTACAAAAATTACCAACATCTATTGGCCAATTGAATGCACTCCAAGAATTTAATTTATCATGGTGTTCAAGCTTACAAGAATTACCTACATCTATTGGCCAATTGGATGTACTCCAGGAACTTAATTTATCATGGTGTTCAAGCTTACAAAAATTACCAACATCTATTGGCCAATTGAATGCACTCCAAGAATTTAATTTATCATGGTGTTCAAGCTTACAAGAATTACCTACATCTATTGGCCAATTGAATGCACTCCAAAACTTTCATTTGAACGAATGTTCTAACTTGCAAGAATTACCTACATCTATTGGCCAATTAAATGCACTTCAAAACCTTCATTTGAACAATTGTTCTAGCTTGCAAGAATTACCTACATCTATTGGCCAATTGAATGCACTCCAAGAACTTAATTTATCGTGGTGCTCAAGCTTACAAGAATTACCTACATCTATTGGCCAATTGAATGCACTCCAAAACTTTCATTTGAACGAATGTTCTAACTTGCAAGAATTACCTACATCTATTAGTCGATTGACGGCTTTGCAAAAGTTGGGTTTGTCAGGGTGTTTTAAGTTGAAGGAACTACCTACATCTATCATCCAATTGAAAGTTTTGGGGTGGTTTGAGTTGAAGGAGCTACCTACATTTATTAGCCAATTGACGAATTTGCAAGAATTGAATTTATTAGGGTTTTCTAAGTTGATGGAGCTACCTACATTTATTGGCCAATTGATGGCTTTGCAAAAGTTGGATTTATTGGGTTGTTCTGAATTAAAAGAGCTACCTACATCTATTGGCCAATTGACAGCTTTACAAGAGTTGAATTTCTCAGAATGTTTTAAGTTGAAGAAACTACCTACATCTATCGGCCACTTGACGACTTTGCAAAAGTTGGATTTGTTGGGGTGCTCTGAGTTGGAGGAGCTACCTACATGTATTGGCCAATTAACGGCTTTACAAAAGTTGGATTTGTCATGGTGTTCTCAGTTGAAAGAACTACCTACATCTATCAGCCAATTGACGGCTTTACAAGAGTTGAATTTGTCGAGGTGTTCTGAATTGGAGGTATTTACATCTATCGGCCAATTGACGGCTTTGCACATGTTGGATTTGTCATGGTGTTCTAAGTTGAAGGAACTACCTACATCTATCGGCCAGTTAACAACTTTGCAAAAGTTGGATTTATGGAAGTGTTTTGAATTGGAAAAACTACCTACATCTATTGACCAATTGACAGCTTTGCAAGAGTTGAATTTGTCGGGGTGTTCTAAGTTGAACGAGCTACCTCCATCTATCAACCAATTAATGGCTTTGCAATATTTAAATTTATCAGGGTGTTCTGAGTTGAAGGAGCTACCTCCACTTATGGGCCAATTGATGGCTTTGCAAGAATTGAATTTGTATGAATGTTCTAAATTGAACAAATTACCTACATCTATTGGCCAATTGACGGCTTTGCAACAATTGTATTTGTCGAGGTGTTTTGAGTTGAAGGAGCTACCTCCATCTATCGGCCAAATGACGGCTTTGCAAAAGTTGGATTTATCATGGTGTTCTGAGTTGGAGGAATTACCTACATCTATTGGTGGATTGATGGCTTTGCAAAAGTTGGATTTATCATCGTGTTTTAAGTTGAAGAACTTACCCCCATCTATCGGCCAATTGACGACTTTGCAAGAATTGAATTTATATGAATGTTCTAAATTGAACAAGTTACCTACATCTATTGGCAATTGATGGCTTTGCACCAATTGTATTTGTCGAGGTGTTTTGAGTTGAAGGAGCTACTTACATATGTCGATAGATTGATGGTTTTGCAAAAGTTGGATTTATCATGGTGATTTGAGTTAGAGGAGTTACTTACATCTATTGGTGAAGTGATGGCTTTGCAAAAGTTGGATTTATCATGGTGTTCTAAATTGAAGCAACCATTTACGTCTATCGGCTAATCGATGGCTTTGCAAGAGTTGAATTTGTCGAGGTGTTTTGAGTTGAAGGAGCTATCTATATCTATCGGCCAATTGACGGTTTTGCAAGAGTTTAATTTGTATGAGTGTTTTGAATTGAAGGAGTTACCTACATCTATTGGCCAATTGACGGCTTTGCAAAAGTTTAATTTGTCAAGGTGTTCTAAGTTGAAGGAGCTACCCACATCTATCGGCCAATTGATGACTTGCAAGAATTGAATTTGTAAGAATCTTTTGAATTGAAGGAGATACCTACATTTATCAGCTTATTGACGGCTTCACACCAATTGTATTTGTCGAAATGTTTTGAGTTGAAAGAGGTACTTACATCTATCGGCCAATTGACAACTTTGTAAAAGTTGGATTTATGGAGGTGTTTTAAATTGAAGGAGTTACCTACATCTATCAACCAATTGATGCCTTTGTAAAAGTTGAATTTGTTGGGGTTTTTTAAATTGAAAGAGCTACGCACATCTATTGGCCAATTGACAACTTTGCAAAAATTAGATTTGTCATGGTGTTCTAAATTGAAGGAGCTATTTACATCTATCAACTAGTTGACGACTTTGCAAAAGTTGAATTTGTTGAAGTGTTTTGAGTTGAAAAAACTACCTACATCTATTAGCCAATTGATGATTTTGCAAGAGTTGGATTTGTCAAGGTGTTCTAAGTTGACGAAGGTACCTACATCTATTGGCAAGTTGACGGCTTTACAAGAGTTGACTTTGTGGGGGTGTTCGAAGTTGAAGGAGCTACTTACATGTATTGACCAATTAATGACTTTTAAAGAGTTGGATTTGTTGGGGTTTTCTAAGTTGAAGGAGCTACTTGCATGTATCGGCTAATTGATGGCTTTGTAAAAGTTGAATTTGTTAAAGTTTTTTGAATTGAAGGAACTACTGACATGTATCGGCCAATTGATGGCTTTGCAAGAGTTTAATTTGTTGGAGTGTTATGAGTTGAAGGAATTACCTACATTTATTGGGCAATGGACAACTTGGTAGCAGTTGTATTTGTTTCAATGTTTTGAATTGAAAGAACTACTTGAATCTATTGGCCAATTGATAGCTTTACAAGAGTTGGATTTGTCATGGTGTTCTAAATTAAAGGAGCTATGTATATTTATTAGCCAATTGACAACTTTGCAAAAGTTGTATTAGTCATAGTGTGATGAATTGAAGGAGTTTCTTACATCTATTGGCCAATTAACAACTTTGCAAGAATTGACTATGTGGCAATGTTCTAAATTGAAGGAACTACCTACATCTATTGGTCAAATGATGGCTTTGCAAAAGTTCAAATTGTTGGGGTGCTTTGAATTGAAGGAGCTACCTACATTTATCAACCAATTGAGGACTTTGTAAAAGTTGAATTTGTCGAAGTTTTTTTAATTGAAGGAACTACCTACATCTATTGGTCAGTTGATGGCTTTGCAAAAGTTGGATTTGTCATGGTGTTCTAAGTTAAAGGAGCTACCTACGTTTATCAACCAATTGATAGTTTCAAAAAGTTTACATTTGTTTGGGTGTTCAAAGTTGAACATGCCACATACATATATAAGACATATAATTCCATCATATCCTCTCATGAACCATTGAACTTGGAAGAAATCTATCCTATCCCTCCTTGACCCAATGAACTTGAAAAAAATCCATCCAATTCCCTTGTGAACCAAAGCTTGGAAGGAATTCATCCTATATGTGACCACACCATTTTTTCCTTTTGATTCACCTACCATGTTGTAACTAAACAATTTTGGCCCAAGGTGTATTTACAATAAGTACCACCCAAGCCTTCATAAATCCATTAAAACCAAGGGTTTTATTATGACCTTTTTCCTAGCCCTCTATTGATTGTTTGATGGAAATTCCTCTAGTTTGTTGGATTAAGGTAGTTCACATAGCTAGAACTGTTTATTGGCTACCAAATCAGCTTTTTTAACCTTAACTATAACCATATTTAATAAAGTGCCTTGTTCTAAATGGATCTTTGACTTGCTAGTCCAATTATGGTGAATAATTCCAAGTCACACAAAGTTCAAATCACATCACCAAATGAAGAACATTTTGACTCCTCATTAGATTTGATCCAATTGCTTAGGCACAAAAAATAACCAACCAAATGAATTATGTGTACTCAAGTGAACTAGTCGATGTGGGATCACCCAATGCTACTTCCTAATGGTTGTATTTTAACAAATTATCTAGAGATTGTCCCCATTCATGGGGATGAGCTTAGATGGTTTACCAAATGTGAATGCAAAGATGAAAATGTGAATGCATTTTCACGAACCTGGGTTCTTAACAGTGGCCACTATTGTTGGTTGAAAGGTTTAATCAAGCTTCTTCACATATAATAAGGAACAAAATACCTTGTTATATTATTCATTGATTCCTTGATTTCATGTAATTATAATCATTTGTTAGACTATGGTTTAAAAGCTTACATAGTATGTTAGTTTTTTTTTCCTTTAAGATTTACAGGACCATGTACATGTTTATGATTTCAAGGTTTATGTATGGATCATAGCTTTGTTATAATCAATATTATCAATAAGGGCTACTATAGCTTACCAAGGTTCAAGAATTTCCTTGTGTTTAGGTCACTGATCAATATCCTTGTTAACTACATTTTCAACCTTTATAATTATAATAACTTACAACTACAATTCTTGATTTGCGTGACTACCCATTTTATAATAATTCATGGGATGGTTAATTAGCTAGGGAGCCTAATAGAAGTTGAACCTTGTTATTGATTTTTAACTTGATGGATATGCCATAAGGTTGAAGTGGTGAAAATGTCAAAACAACATTCACTAATGAGTTGTCATCTATGCTATGGATTTTAAATGATTAATAATCCATTATAATTTTCATCAACACCCATCTATTTATGGAAACACCTAATTAATTAAAATCACCACACATGGAAGCATCAATAAGCTCCTAATAGGCTTACAAAAAACAACCTTATCAATATGGACAAGTCAATTTGGATGCACCATTATGATTGGGGTGGTCATTTTTATTGGTAATTTTGATTGGTAGACAATGGATCATTTGACTAATTGAATTTCTATTATTGAAATCATTCTTTTAAATGATTATTTTAAAATATTTTTTAGATAGGTAGATAGAAAATAGTTTTAAGTAGGTTGTAAAAAGGCACGTGCATAGGTAGGTGGTAAGCCTAACCTAACTTAACTTACGTAATTTAACCTACATGTAGCTACTTTAGTTTAACCCACCTACCCTAGTCCTTTAGGCGTGCACATAGGTTACAAGTATAAATAATTGAACCCTTCACCTTCATGATGATAAATCATGTATTTACTAATGGACTACATTTGGAAAAAGGTGATTTTTTGGTCAAGTTTTTTATTTTACATGTTTGTTACACATCATTATTTATGTAGGCAAGTGCGAAAGTTAGGTAATAAGTAAGTAGGTTGGTAAGTAGGTAAGTAAGGGGTAGTTCCAAGCTATGGTGTGCCTAAATTTTTGTCACAAGGAAAAAAAATTCTTTGCTTTCAACTAAAATGATGACCAAAATTCAAATTTTCACAAGATTGTGAAATGGTACTCAAATCCAAGAAAAAACATTTTACATTATTAATCCCAAGTGAAATCACTATCAAATTGTCTATATAGACCATATGATGGACTTTTTAAATATTGTATCCCCAAATGTCACAATCCAAAAAGAATGTGAAAATGGACTTTGAATTTTGGTTGTATTTAATTAGTCCTCCAAAATTTTGTACTAAAAAAGTCAATGGGAGATTAGTTATTTAGAATAGTTATTTAAAGTTTCATTGGCAAAGAAGAGGTAATTTTAAAGACTTTTGAGAAACTCAAAATGACCCTCAAGTTGGTAAGTCCTTTTTGGAGAAATTTTAAAACATTTTTTTCATTTTTTTCATTATATTCCAGTTCATTTGACATAGATTTTTTAAAAAATCCCTTCACCAAAAAATCCAACCTTTATTTTTCTCAAACTTGTGGTTGGATGACAATGTCAATATGAAACCCTAAACCCGTTTCTCAAGCATCTTTTTTTTTCCCTCTCTTTCCGAGTCAGTTGCACATTGCAACATAGTGTATATTCCTAGTTACAACCAATAAGCTTTTCTCAAGCTTTTGTGTGTTTGCAATCTTGATTAAAAGTTGTAATTTCTTCAACTTGCTTGATATTCTTTATAGATAATCTTTCAATCCCGGCTTGCACACCTAACATGCACTTGGAGCTTGCTAGTTTTCAAGTCTTCTTTGTATGTTAGGAACATTATTTTCTTTCACAAAGTTGTGTTCGATTTCCTATGATAGTAGGGTTTGAAAACTTTGTGTAATAAAACACCGAAGGAGAACACCTTTGTACCTAGGGCTCATCTATTTGACTTGTCTTCAGTGAATGTAACCATAGATCAACCAAAGTTTCAACAAGGTAACAATTTCACCTTTTTTTGTTTTTTGTATTCTCTATTACAATTCAAGGTTTTTTCGGCTAGGTTTTCTAATAAAAAAATACCCAAAAGTGACAGGTGTAAAAAAAACATCCTTGTCAATTTGAACAAGTTGTTTTGGACATGTCGTATGTGACTTGGCAATCCAATTGGACCTTGTCATTTTGATTAGCAGAGTAACAAATGAAATGATTGACTATTCAACTGGTAGATAGTGGACCATTTGACTAGGTCAATTTTATACCTAAATTAATTTTTTTTTGGATTATTATTTTTTTAATTAATGGGTAGGTAGGTAAATAAATTAATAGGTAGTAAATAGGTTTAGGTAGGTTGAAAAAAAATTTAAGTAAGTAGGTGCTAACCTAACTTAGCTTACCAAACCTAACTTAACCTCATTGAACTACCTTGGTCTAACCTACCAACCTTAGCCTTTTAAGCATGCACATAGGTTGTAGTACAAAGAATTGAACCCAAAACTTTAAAATGATTAACCAAGTGTTTACCAATGGATTGCACCATCAAAGGTGTTCAACTTTTAATAAGTTTTTTAATTCACATGTTTATTTCACATCATTAAACATAATGGTCAAACCTAAGTGACAATTAATGACTAAACTTAATTATTGAAACTATTAGCTAAATTTAATGGCTAAACTCAAGAATTTAAACTAATGGCTAAACCTATTGGCTAAACCAATCAACTTAAATTAATGGCTAAACCAAATGGCTAAACCAAATGGCTAAACTCAATGATTTAAACTAGTGGCTAGACCTACTAGTTAAACCCATCAACTTAAATTAATGGCTAAACCAAATGAGTAAATTCAATGATTTAAACTAATGGTTAAACCTATTGGCTAAACCCAACAATTTAAACTAATGGTTAAACTTAATGGTTAAACTTGACAACTTAAAAACAACTTAAACTAATGGTTAAACCTAGCAATTAAACTCGACAACTTAACAACATAAACTAATGGATAAACCTAGTGGCTAAATTCAACAACAACAATTTAAATTAATGGATAAACATAATGGCCAAACCTTGATTAAATCTAATGATTAAATTTAGTGGTTAAACATGGTGGTTAAACCTAATTGATACACCTAATGGTTAAATTTCATAGCTAAACATAGTGACTAAATATAGTCGACAAACCTAATGGCTAAACATATTTCATGGTTGAATTTAAGCTAAACCTTGTGGCAAAATGTAGTGGCTAAACATAATGATTAAACCTTGGCTAAACATAATGTCTAAATTTAAGTTAAACCTAGTGGCTAAACATAATGGCAAAACCTAAGTTAAACCTAGTGGGTAACTCTAATGGTTAAACATATCGAATAAACCTAGGCTATATTTAATGGTTCTACTTAGTGGTTAAATTTAAGTTATACCTATTGGCAAAATTTAATGGTTTGACTTTAGTTAAACCTAGTGCCAATTTTAATGATTAAACATAATGGCTAAACTTAATGGTTAAGTTTTGGGTAAACTTAATGGCTAAATCTAGTGACTAAAATTAGGTATGTAAATGGGTGGACGTGGGAAATAAATAATATGTTAATAGGTGGGTAAGTAAGTAGGTAGATTGTAAAAAAGTGAAAAATATAGGTAGGTATGTAAGTAGGTAAATAAAAGGTGGGTAAGTGGGTGGGTAATAAGTAGGTAAATAATTAACTAAATAAATAGGTGGATGAATAGGTAGGAAGTAGATTCATAGTGTGACAACCCTAGCCTTGGGCTTGCGACCAAGCAAAGATTGGCAAAGGTGCAGGCAAATAGTGAAATTTGGGAGTCACATTTCATGCTTTTGGGATTGTAGGAAAGTGTGAGGGAATGAACCCCCACACTCCTAAGTGAGTTCACATTTTGGAAGTTGGAATCCCAATGGACTTCCAAGTTTTCAGAAGGGGATTGTAGGGGTCAAAACTCATTGGATTGAAAAATTTCTTAAACCATTGGAAAGATTTTAGAATGTAAATGTCATGAATGGGCTTACATGACCCATTTTAGCAATTAAAAACATAAGTTATGGCCAAAAGAAGGGTTGGGAGTCATGTTGTCAATTTGATTCCCGACCACTAAAAGTCAAAAATCACCTTGATTTCCTTGCGTGCAAATGGCATGTCACATACCTTTGGAAAGCTCTTGACGAAGGTTACAACTTTGTTGTTAAAGTATTGTTGTGTGGTTATTTGAATTTTTTTAAAAATTAATTAATGTTTTCTTAATAGTTTAGGATTAGAAAACTATCAATTCTTTGAAAAAAATCAAAATCATATAATTTTGGTCTCTTTTAAAGTCAAAAACCGTAAAGAATCCAAAAATTTCATGAAAATAACTAGAAAATAATATTCATTTTTTTCCCAAAAACTTTAGAATTATGGTTATATCTCAAAATTGAGTTTTTGATTATTTTGAAAAAATGCGATTATGAATCTTAATAATCATCCTAATACCACTAGGGGTATATTATTGCTTCTTTTAACATTGAAAACTTGTTTAGACACGTTAAAACTCTTTAGATAATCTTGACCACCCACTATAGCATGTATAATATATATTAACCAAACATTCCAATGTTATTATCAAGAAAGTTGTGTTTACATAAACTATGATAGGGTAAAGAAAAATAATAGTGAATTGATGATTCCGAACTTATTTCGTAGTTTCCTTGTGAACTACCCTAATTGCAAATGAACCCAAAAAATAAATTATCATTCATGGAATTGCCTCATTTCCTTTTTGGCATATAATTAAAAACCTAAACACCTTAAGTTCCTTCAAATCTTATGTTTAATATATGTATGTGGGATGTTCAACTTTGAATACCCAAACAAATGTAACTTTTCTAAAACCATCAATTAGTTGATAGATGTAGGTAACTCTTTCAATTCGAAACACTGAAACAAATACAACTATTGCAAGATGTCAATTGGTCGATAGATGGAGGTAGTTCCTTCATTTCAAAACACCCCAACAAATTCAACTTTTGCAAAGCTATCAATTGGCCAATAGACGTAGGTAGTTCTTTCAATTTAAAACATTGCCACATAGTTAATTCTTGCAAAGCTGTCAATTGGCCAATACATGTAGGAAGCTCCTTCAACTTAGAAAACCCTAACAAATTCAAATTTTGCAAAGCCATCAATTAGTCAATAAATGTAAGTATTTCCTTCAATTTAAAACACTCCCCCCCCACAAAGTCAACTCTTACAAATCCGTCAACTAGCTGATAGATGTAAGTAGCTCCTTCAACTTAAAAAACCTTAACAAATTCAACTTTTGCAAAATCGTCAATTGATCGATAGATGTATGTACCTCTTTCAATTTCAAACATCCCCACCCTAATCTATGTTATGAACCATAAAGTACAATTGGGCATTATTACATTGAGGAGTTAAATTTTTGTAGAAAATAAGTTGGTTCTTTCATATATCTTTAGTTTGGTTGCTACTAAGGTCTTTGTTTTTTATCATGACCGAATGAGGTTGGGAACATAGTCATTAGTATATTAACATCAAGATTATGCACTCAAGCAATAGTTTGGACAAAACCTAGTTAATAACAAGAGAGCTTCATCTAGTTCAATGAGGTAGGAAATAGTGTAGGTCATAATAATAGAACTAACAACAATCTGAAAAAGGATGGATGCAGAACATTATTTACAAAAAATTATTTGCAGCAAGTTAATCAAGAGTCAAAAAGGGTCAAAATGACTAACCTTCAGGGCATGGATGAGTTATTCTTGGGACGATGTCGCAACCCTACTTTGGCCAAGTGTGGGGGTGAAGCCCAACACTTGGAAAAAGTGAGGAGTTGGAGTCCTCCGGGACTCCCGAATGTTCAGAGCTCGAAAGCAAGACCCCAAAACACCTCGCATTGGGGTGTTCTTGGTGTCATTGGAAAGGTCTCGAAGCGTAGATATCGAAAATGGCCTTGCATTGGCCATTTGGACATCTATTGCCCAAGTTATGGGCAAAAGAAGGGCCGAGAGTCAAACTGGCAGTTTGACTCCCGACCACTAAAAGTCGGGAATCGACTAGCTCCCGATGTCCGATTCGGGAGTGCGATACGTCGTTGAAAAGATCTCGACGAGGGCTACAACTTCGGTTCAGACCTCGTTGCGATCCGAGGTCAGGGCGAGGAGCTATGACCTCTCAAAGTCCCGGGAGTCCAGAACCGGGACACTTGGTTGGATTTCGGGACTCCAACTTAGGAGTCCCGGGAAAAAGTGCCACTTCGATGTAGGTGCGGCGGAGCGTCGCAGAGTATACTATATGGGGGAAGGTGGTGGCTTCCCCCGAGTCCGGGCCGTGGTGTGTCTTGTGGTCCAAAGTGCCCGTGGCTTGTCCCAACACCCAAGGGTGTCCCAGAATGTGAACTAACCACGTGGGTGGTTTGTTTTGGTGCAGATTCAAGCTTGATCAACTAATACCTCTTTCTAGTCTAATCCCTGGGTTCCCAACTCGACCCTCTACCCCTCTCTAGAGTTGGAAGCCGGGAACGCCCTTCCGAGTCCCTCTTTCCGCAACTACACTTTGGTGAACCCTCAAGTGGGTTCACTTCGGAACTTGGGAGTGCGTCAGACGAGATCATGAGGATGTAAATGATTGGGCTAAAAGAGTGACAATGATGGTAGAAGTCCAGGATTTGAATGCTAATGAATTGTTTAAAATTGCCAAATTGAACCTGAGAGGGAGGGCCAAAGAATGGTTCAAGAAGTTGAATCTTGCACCTACTGACCGGACAGAACTACATACCTAGATAGTCCAAAAATATGACAATGTTGATGTTGATGACATCTGGATCAAATTGGATGCCATCAAGTAAGATGTAAAAGAAAGGGTTCAAAAATATTATGAAAGGATGGATAAGCTTTTTCAATAAGGTCAAATACAAGATGCAAAACAACATCATAGATTTATGGGAAAACTAAGGCCAGAAATAAAAAAACTTTGTGTTGTCGAAACCTACACTAACATTGAGGAGGTGGTTGTAGTTGTTGTTGAGATTGAACGTGTATTGGGAGAACTAAGGGGGACCCCATATGAACCCATGAAAGAAAAACATGATCAAGCCATGTCTAGAAAATCTACCACAAATCGTTAATTTCATGTTTTGAATGAAACTCTCATTAATTTCTTTGGAAAGGGGATAGATGGCAAGGTTGGACCTAGTACAAGCTTTTCTCTTAACACTCACAACCATTGCCAATTATATCGTTCAAAAGAACACACAACCTCAGCATGCCCTAAACTTGTGGACACAAGGCCAAAATGTGCCAAGTGTAGAAGTGGGCATAAGACTAAAATTTTTGGTTTGAAATGTTCTTTTTCTTTTGGATTAAGGTATATGGAGAAGAGGTGTTGGAAAAAATCTGCAAAAGGTTTGCCTACAATTACAATTTTTTTGGAAGTTTTGACTGATGATGAAGAAGTTACTCTTGCAAAATTATATTGTGTTTGTGGAAAGGACCAACATATATTTTATGGGATGAAAATCCCCTAAAGAAGGTTGCCCATATCTGCAAATCCAACAAAAGAGCACAAGGAAGTGATTATAGAAGATAAACAAAGAGAAGCAAACCTAGGATCTGAAGCAGTTGTGAAATCTAAAATTATTTCTCATTTCGTCAAAGGAAAGTTTTCTTTAAGTCCCACGGAGACCATCCTTATAATTCCAGGATAATTGGAATACTTAGAAAGGTTAATTAAACTAGCTAGAAGGAGAAAGGATGTAGAAGGCTAAAAAAATCAGGTAGTCGTTATTCATTCAACCCCTGCAATTCAGAAGGTTAGTGTTAACAAAACTCATCGCAATAACACATTGGATTTAGTTATAAAGATTAATCAAGGAATGATTAAAGGATTGGTAGATACTGGTGCATTTATGTTAATCATGGCAACCAATGTCATTAGAAAACTTGGCATAATGCATCTAGTGGTTGGCCACAAAACTTATAAAACAGCCTTTGGTATAGTGACGCATGCACTAGGATGAATTATTGAGCTTCTAGTGAAGGTGGGAAGAATCATATGTTAAATGATTTTCCTAATGGTGGTCACTAACTGTTATGATTTGCTCCTTGAACTAGATTCCCTCATCAAAATAGGAGTAGTCATGGATGTGGAGAAAGGTGTCATATAGGTTCGCAACAGACTTGGGATGGAAGTGGAAATATTGCCACTAAATGTAGTGAACATGTTGTAGGTGCTTGAAGGATTTGAAGAGGAGAAATGCAAAATACAAGAAGAAATATTCAATAGAAAAATGGGACGATTGTAAATCAATGGCTGCGTTAATGTATTGGGTGCATTGGATTATGAAGATTTCAATGATGAGTCTTCTTATGGGGAAGAGATAATAGAATATGAAGGAACGATAAAGGATGATCCATAAGGGACCATCTTGAATCTAGAGAATGAAACTAAAAAACTGAAGGACTATGGGTTGGATATGATCATTGAGGAGGAAACACCCATATAGATTTTGAACTTAACATTATAAGAACAATATAAAACATTTTAGAGGGATTGTTCTTTGAGGATGATGATTATGTTGATTGGATAAAATTTGCAACTATAGAAGAGGATGCTCGAATGCAACAGAAATTTGGAAAAAACATTGAACCCAATGTGCACTTATATTCGGTTAAGATATCTGAAAATTTAATTGAGAAGGGTAGTAGGTGGACTCAAATCAAGAATAAGATAATATTGGATGAATCTTTGAATGAAGAACAACAAAAGCATTTGTGGGATCTTCTAAAAGAATTTCAAGAAGTATTTGCATGGCACAAAGGGGAGTTGGGGCAATGTTATGTAGGAGAACAGTATATTGATACTTTAGGGCTACCTCTGTGTTGTATAACTCTTGGACAGTTGTCCATTGGGAAAAAACTAAAATCAATCGACAAATACCACTAGAAGAATACTATGTATTTTCGACTAGTCTTTGTGACTAAATTTTAGTCGTAAGAAACATTTTGCAACTAAAATCCCTTTAGTCACCTAAGACAAGTTGCATGTGATAAATTAGTCGAAAATGACAAAAGGTATTGTATGAAAAAAAAAGTCAACAAATACATTTCATCCTTTGACTACATTATATACGTATTGTCACATGCAACTAAAATGCAACTATTTTGGTCACAATTAAGGGCAAATGATGTGTTGTCATGTGTTTTAATTTTGATTATTTATATTATTATTATTATTATTATTTTGAAATAATCTAGGACGTTCAATTTTAATACTGGATGATCTTATATTATGACACATGGCCAAATGTAAGTATGCCATGTGCCACTAAGAAAAATTTATTAAAAATATTAATATAAGTTGGTAGGTACCTAAGTAGGTACATAAATATGTGCCTACAAACCTAGGCTACATACCAACCTACATATTTAAGTAAAAAAATAAGTAGGTAGGTTCTACCTTCCTAGGTTAAATACTTACTCAAATAGATAGGTACTTAGGTAGGTAGGTACATAGGTCAACCTAGGTGGGTAGTTCAAATAAAATACCTAGCTAGCTAGGTAGACAAGTAGGTTGGAAAGGTAGGCACTTTAGAAACGTGCATAATTGTTTTGGGTTAACCCTTTTGATTAATTCACCCCATGTGCACAAATTTATTAATGTGAAATTGGATGACCACACCCCCTTGTTTATATAATGTTCAAAATAGAAATGAAAAACAAACAATATGGGATAAGTTTTGAAGTTGCAACTTCTTCACAAGTTAAGTTGTAATTCCAAAATTTTCTTCATGCCTTACTTTTTTATTTTTCAGATTTTTAAATAATTCAAGTGCTAGATAATTAGATAATCATTTAATTACTAATGATTAAATTTAAATATATTTAAATTATAAATTATACACTACAAATATTGAATATTCATTATTAATTATTTGAATAAGCAATACGTTCTTAATATTTAATAAACTAAATATCTAGTTACTCACAAAATATTAATACATAATTCATAAATAATTGAATATTCAAAATATTTTAGAGTATTTTATTACTTTTAAAAATCTGATCGAATTATATATAATATAATTAATGTAAAAATAATTTAATGAATTAAAAATTACTATTAGAAAATAAATTCTTACACACAATTTTTAAATTATTATTCAGTTAATTAAATTAATTATTTTATAATTACATATATAGTTTTAAAATTTATTATAGGTCAAGTAATTTTTTTTCTTTTGCTATTAACTATAAATACAATAATTTGTTAAACATAACATTAATTTTCATAATTATTGTAAAATTATTATAAAATATTAATCACATAATTTCTAAATAATAATAATATATAATAATTCATGAAATTAAAATCAGTAAAATAATTATTTTAACTACACTATAATTTTTCCAAATTTTTAATTCAGGTTTGAACTTAAAAATTACAGAGTGTGAATAATTATGTTCAATTAGAAAATAATTATGCACTAACTAATTAAATTTATATGAAGTAATTGCAATGATTTAAAATTAATTTCACATTAATTATAAAATTAATTTATTATAATATAAAAATATGAATTAGAAAAATATACAAATCTATGTTATAACAATTATTATTATGTGTAACTAAGGTTTAATAAACATATGCATTTATAATTATTTATAAAAGTGATATATTATGGATAACAGTAGTAGAAAAAACCTTCAAAACTCAATCAATAATTTTTTGAATTAAAATGTAAATTTAAGATTCCAAAATAGTAATTCAGAATTTAAATATCAAAGTTTAGATCAAATAAGTTTTTTGAAGTTAAATAACAAATTTCAGAATTGAAATGTCAATTTTCAAATTCAAATAAAAAATTTCAAAATAAAAATTTCCATTTTAAAACTCACTTAATAATTTTTTGAATTGAAATATTAATTTCAAGAATCCAAAATAATAATTTCGAATTCAAATTTCAACCTTCAAGTGAAATAATTTCTTAAAATTTAAATTTAAATATTCAGAATTCAAATATCAAATTTCAAGTTCAAATAAAAATATTTAAAATCAAAATGTCAGTTTGTAGACTCAATACATATTTTTTCAATTGAAATACTAATTTTCTGATTCGACAATAATAATTTAGAAATCAAATATTAATTTCTAGATCAAATAGGTTTGTTGAATCTAAATAAAACATTCCAGAACTGAAATGTCAATTTTCATATTCAAATAACAATATTCAAAATTGAAATGTCCATTTTTAGACTCAATTAATAATTTTCAGACTAGAAGTATTATTTCTAAGAATCCAAAATACTAATTTCGAATTGAAATTTCAAGTTCAAATCAAATGATTATTTAAAATTTAAACGAATTTTTTTCAAAGTGAAATATAAATTTAATATTCATATTAAAATATTCAAAATTAAAATGTCCATTTTTACAATCAATTAGTAATGTTCTAAATTGAAATACTAATTTCTGGATTTGAAAATATTAATTTCGAATTCAAATATCAAGTTTCAAATCATAATATTTAAAATAAATAAATAAATAGTAGTTTTCAAAATTGAAATATGAATTTTCAGATTTGAATAAAAAATTCAAATCTCAAATATTAATTTGAGATTCATTATATGAACATTATACATACGTATGAATATTATATATATATATATATAGTACATACATTAAAATACACCCCTATGTCATTGTAGAATGCCTTTAGGATGCAACTAATTTGGTGATTATTGCGACTAACATGACATATCAACCTATTAATGGATGAAAATAAATGTATAATTGATCCAACCAATAGGATGACATTTTTAATAGTTGCATCATAGTTGTGAGAATGATCAAAATAGTTGAAATTTGGTGTTATAGTTGCAATATTCCCAAATCTAGTCGCAAACAACTATAAATCGCATGTAGTCATAAATGGATTGGTTACATTTTGGCTAATTTATACTAATGTACAAACCTTGGTGAATTTGGGAAAGATGCGCAAAAGTGCATTAGAATACACTTGTTTTGCTAATGAAAAAAGATGGAAACCAAAGATTTTGTGGGGATTACCACCCACTGAATCATCAAATAAGGCGAGACTCTTTTCCCGTGCCCCTAATTCAAAATGTTTTAAATCAATTAAGGCATTTAAAATGGTTTTCAACACTTGATTTACAATCTGGGTTTTGGCAAATCTCGATGGCTCCTAATGATGTTAAGAAAACAACAGTGATCACTAAATCAAGTCTTTATTAATGGAATGTTATGGCATTTGAATTGAAAAATGCCACTAGTACATTATCATAAACCATGGCTGACATATTCAAGCAATGAACAAACCAATTTGTGAAAATGTTTGTTGATGATGTCAACATACACAATGGAACCTGGAATGAACATTTATGTCACATCTGATTGGTTTTTCAAAAACTAAAAGGTGTTAATATCAAGTTGAATCCTAGCAAATGTTGTTTTTGATCTAAGAACATTACGTTTTTGGGACATATTGTGGACAATGTTGGATCTCAACCTAATCCCAGGAAGATAACAACAATCCAGCATTTTCCCACACCCAAAACAACCATGAAGGATAGGGCATTTTTTGGGTCTAATAAGGTATTATAAGAGATTCATTGCTAGGTATGCCAAGATTGCAAAACCATTGTTCGCATTGACAAAGAAAGATTATAAGTTTCTTTGGACGCCTATATGCAAGACAACTTTTATTGCATTGAAAAGAAGACTTGTTGAAGCACCTATTTTGGTTAGACATGATTCTAACAAACCGTTCATCCCAGATGTTGATTGGTCTATAAAGGGTGTTGGAACTATTTTGTCACAAAAATTTGGGAGGCAAGAGCAAATCATTGCTTAAGCGAGCAAGGGTTTGTCTCTAATCCGGAGTCCTTTTCATCCCATGGAAGGAGAGTGTTATGCTCTCATTTGGGGTATCATGTATTTCAGGCAATATCTTTACCAAACCCTGTTTCTGTTATGCATAGATCACAAAGCTTTGGAGTGGTTAGCCATTGTTTCATATGCCTATGATAGGAAAGGCCATTAAATTGCAATGTTGCAAGATTTTCAAATTATAATTATTCACTGATCATGAAGGATACACTTGAATGTTGATGCTTTAAGTCGGAATCTTGTTGGTTTTCCGGAAAAGGATGAAGATTTTGGAAATGATGCGATGGAATAGGAAAAGCAACTAGGAATCACACCAGCACTTGCAAGGAATAATGCTACCAATGAGGTTAGCATCAATATGTTTACTTTGCAACACGTTAGATAAGTAGTAGATGATGTTAAAGAACATCACATTATTGGTGAGTGTGATGGACAAAGTACAAATTCACCTTCATAGGAAGGACTACCTCAAATGGATTAAATGGAGTACAAAAGAATGGTGGTTGAAGTTCAAACCATGGTGTATGAAACCATAAATAGATAGAAGGGCAAGAGTGTGGAGATAGAAGAACAAAGTGAAAAATGACCAATCAAAGCAAAAGGATATATGGGAAGACAATGTTTCAATGGCATTACTCATTGGTGGACATCTAGAAGATGAGTTTGAGAACGCTACCAACATAGAAAGGGCTAAGAAATAGATGATGAGGTATCATTGGTAAGAAGATACTTTTTTTTCCAAAACCTAATGGTACCTAGGCTTATAGAACAAAAAATGTTGATTGATAAGATACATGAAGAAATCGGACATTTTGGGGCAATGTAAACACTTGCTACGGTAAAGAAGAGGTTTTTTTGGCATGACAATACTGAGGCAATCAAGAAATTCATCAAGGCTTGTGAGAAGTGTCAGCTAACCAAGCAATCTGGAAACATGGGATCTAGCATTGAGGAGATGAAGAGTATTCCCATATGCGATTTGTTTTATCATGTTGCATTGGACACTAATGGGCGATTGCCAAAAACAACTAGTGGTAATAAATATGTGTTTGTTGCTATTGAGCATTATTCTAAATGGTGTGAAGCATGGCCTATTAAGGAACATGATGCTTACACTATTGTTAAGTTTCTAGAGGATGAGGTTATTTGTAGGTATGGAGTCCTTAAATATATTTTAACAGACAATGACTGTGAATGGATGTAGGAATTTGTTGAAATATGTCAGGGTTATGGCATCACACATCAATTTACTATCCCTACCTAACTTCAATGCAATGGTATGGTGGAACGTTTGATAAAGACCATCAAACACAAACTCAAGATTATGGCTACTACCAACATACAAGATTGGGATTTACTCCTACCAAGAATATTTTTTGGATACCAATGTGGCATCCAAGCCAACACAAAATGTTTTCATTTCATGGTGTTCACTAGTCGTACGCCAAGATTCACCATTAATAACAATCTTAGTGGTTTGTGTGATGTGTTTGATGAACAAGAAAATCCTAAAGTCATAGTAGAAGAAATGATTCTTAAAATGCAATTGATTACAGGTGTGCATAAAACTTTGTTGGATAATGTGGAACATGCACATAGGAAACAAAGGAAGGTGTATGTAGCTAAAAAAGGATTACAAACATTTGAAGGCTCTACAAAAAATGCTAAAGTTAATATGTGCAGACCTGGAAAGAAAAGATCTTTGCTCGATAATTGGGAAGGACCCTACTTCTTTGTTGAATACAAAGATGGCAAGTGATTTCAAAAACAAGATCATGGCAGCAAAATGTGTATTTTCAAAGATCTCAAGGGACAATGTTGGGAATGGTCAAGGAGAGATTTGCAATTGTATCTGTCTATAGATTAATGTTTGATCTATGAGGACATAAATTTGTTTGGAAGGAGTGGTGACACTTGTAACCTAAAAACAATGTCAGATGATTTCTATGGATGAAGGCTGCAAACCCTAATTTAGTTCAGTGGCTCAGTTGATGGCGGCGCAGTGATTCAAGGGTGCCAAACAATTTGTTTCTGATTTGCTTTTGTATTTGTTTATTTTGTTGCTTTGCAGGTTATTGCGAAAGGATCTTGGTGAATTGGTTTCTATGATGGAGTGCAATCCCAGCTACTCAATAAAAATTCACCATGAGCTATGTGAATCATGATTTTGCAATGAGATTGGCAAGAAGATTTCTTGGGAGCAAAGGAATCCAAATTAGAGGGATATATATGATGTGGGTTGAAGATAATAAGAAGGGGATGGAATTTTGGTGAAAAAGGAAATTAAATTCTTAGACTTTTAAAATATCTAACAAGTGTGTAGTCGATTTAGATTGGGTGATTAGCTAAGGATTGAACTTGATTAGATTGTGGAACCACAAGAACCCTAACGCTTGAACTTCTATTTTGCCAAAAGTGTTAAAAAAAGGTTTATAAATCTTGCATGTTTTTAGGGACCAATACAAGGGAGATGATAAGAATGTCAAGGATTTTTGGAATGGTTGTTGTGGTAGTTCATGTTTGATGACTTTGGGGATTTTGAATTGATTGTACAAGGTGTTTCATTCTAAAAAGAGTACCTGCCACATTCTGGGAGCTCCAGGGGTTTCGGGGCCAAAGGGATATTGGAGAATAAAATTAATTATATTCATCGAACCTACCTTGATTCTATGTCCAATCTCTAAGGGGAACCATGTGAAGTTGTAGAGCTAGTCACTATGGGGTTTTTGTTGTTGGGTACGAGCTACCACTCCCATGAAGCAACTCCTAGAGAGGAAATCAAAAGAGAAATTGATCCCTTGTGGTCCATAAAATTAAAACAATAAAATTTAAGTGTTTGTAGGGATTTTGAAGAAGAAGCAAGATGTGAAACAAATATTTTTGTTTCAATAAAAACTTTAACAATATACATTAGTCTATGTATGTCCAACATCGGGGGTTTACACAATGAAGAAAATACCTTCCTTTTTCTTTTGGTGATACGCCATCCTTTGAAAAAATTTAAGACCCCAGATCTAGAGGTTCTTCTCAAAATATTAAAAGAACTTGAACTAGAGGTTCTGAAATTCTAAAAATTTCAAAAAGATTGGCACCAAAAATTCTTTGATTTCTAATCTTTTCAAACAACCCAAAACTAAAGGTTTTTAACAAAATCAAAGAACTGCCCAACAAACCCTAGCATTTATTAGGGAAATTTATAGGTGTCAAAACCATGGTTCTCAAAAATCAAAGAACTGCCCAACAAACCCTAGCATTTATTAGGGAAATTTGTAGGTGTCAAAACCATGGTTCTCAAAAATCAAAGAACCAATCTTGATATATAACCATGGTTCTCCTAAAAATTGGGAAATTTAATCAGATGACTACCTATACAACCATAGGTTCACCACCGGTGCTTTCAAGAAAACCCCATTAATTTTTTGAAGTTTTTGAAATAATTGAAACCAATGGTTCTTTAATTCCAATTCTTTTTCCTCCCCAAAAATAGGAATTGACAGTTCTTTGTAAAAATTACACAACATCGTTCTAGACTTCATGTCACATATACATATGCCATTGTACTCAAAATTGTGCACAACCCCTACGCCCCCCCCACCCCCCCTATAGAAGAATTTTTAATAGTGCCATGTTTTATAGTCGCACATATTTTTCAATTGAAAGCATATGGTCAATATGGATTGCATGGAAGTGTCATAAACATTCCAACAAATTTAAATGTTGTGCAATTTGTATTGCCATGAATGCCATATGGTGATTATATAATTGCTCTTTATTTTAAAAAAAACCTAAAACATAAATCTACATGCATGTCAATTTATGTTCCACCAAACATAATAATAAAAGTGTATTGAAATGAAATATTGCAACTTGTTATTATTTTATTTATAAGTGCCATAGTATGCACACATTTTTTGAAAATCAAATTTTAGTATATATGATTTTTTTTAAATGCACACAGTTTACCAAATTTTGTGTTTCATCTTGAAAAATGATCACAATTTCAAATTATACCATAACATGCTGAAATGTTCAAGTTTTATTTCTTGTGCTATAAACTACAACTTTTTAAAAATATATATATACATTGCATCACATTTACATGTTGTAAAGGATTCATGAACTTTAAACAAACCTTGATTTTTTGTAAACACAAAATTGAAAAAAAAAAAACGAAAATTTGAGTTTTTTTTATATGTGTTTAATAATACCCTATTACTAGAAAAAAAAATTGAACGTCAAAGAAATTGTATTATAAAAATAAAGGTGCCCTTTGTGAAAATAATATCATTGAATGAAACTATTTAACATCCTTTGTTTCAACCAAAAGCTAATAATGGAAGATTTTTTAAAACATTCTAGATTTCTCAATATCCATATTAGTGAGCAAGCAACTTTCCATTATCAACATGCCATTAAAATGGCACCACATAACAATATGTAACAAGAATTATAAAAAAGTTGACATGTTGATGAGGATTTTGACTTGTTTGTACTTATCTGGACCCAAATTTTAGTAAACTTTGCAAATTCAAGTGAAAGTAATCAATGGGAACATGATTCATTACTAAATTTCCTATTGAAAATGCTACATATGAATTTGAACAAATATTGAAAGAAGACTTTACATATATTTTAATACACAAGATTTAAAATTTTGAATAAATAATTGATGATGATAACCAATCTACAACAATTGTTCCAAGTCAAAAGGGATTTCAACCATTAGGGTTATTTTGTGACATACATTCTAAAGAATACAATTTTCCAACATTATTTTTTGGTCATGCAAGACCATCATTAACATGTTCATATCAATATATATATAAATTTAATTAACTGATAATATTTAGATTTTTCATATATATATATCACATATATATCATTAAAAAATCGGATTCATTTTATATAATCATTTGCATGGATTTACATATGAAAATGAATTTTACTAGGTCATACATTTATAACTAATGATGTTTGAAACAATGTAAATTTCAATAAGACTAATTTTTTTGACATAGGCTATAAAGAAGTAGGATGAATTAAAACATCTCCAAACTATTTAAATTATTTATGTAAAAATGTGTTTGCAATGATTAGACAACTTGGACCTCTAACATTTTCTGTTGCATTCACTACAAGTGTTAACAATTGGCCAATACTTAGTAATTTGCTTAAAGAATATATGAAAGACATGTTACTACAAATAAAACAAATAATAATGTTAACTATATTCTAAGCATTAGAGAAGTTAGAATTGATCATGCTACATGTACTCATTGTTGTGAACATATAATGAATAACTTTCATATATTTTTGAAAGCCACAAACATGTTGTTTGGTAAAACAAATGATTTTTTTTCTCATTGAATTTCAAACATGTGGATTACCCTATGATCATGGATTGTTATGGATAGAAAATACTCCATGTTTTGGTGATTCTTCAAATGAAGTTATTGAAAATTTTAAAAATAAATATCTAACAATGGATGAAACAATTCTTAAAAGAAAATATTCATAATGCACAAATTCATCAACATAGACAAATGTGTAAAAAAAAATGTCAACCTATTTGTTGATTTCATTATTTTAAACCTCCAATGAAATATACAAAAAAAATTATTTCTCTTAAAAGAAAAATTGCAAAATGATTGTGATTTCTTTTAGTGGGGACAATAAGTGGTATTGTGCTTGAAGACATCGAAAATATAATTGAGCATGCACTAAACTCGTTCAACTACACATTCTTATTCATCCTCATAAGATCATTAGGTTATAGCCAAACTTAAAGAAATTTAGGTTGCTTGTCATTCATTTACACAAATTGGAAAATATGGTTTGCCATAGCCCAATCAAGAAAGCAACTTGTAAAATATGGATACATGAAATGTTCACATATCAAAAAAGAATGTTCAAACATGAACTTAAGTATCTTAATGGATATATAATAAAAACATTATAGCTTGACATGTAAAAAAATCCAAATCATGTCGATCATGAATTATAATATTGCGGTTTTAAAAGTTGTTCAAGTTGACCACCTTATCCACTTTGATTAATGAACATGCCCATTTCAATTAGAGGCATGAATGACATGTGTATATTTTTAGCGGGGAATTTGATTACAATGACCCATTTGATTATTTATCAAATTGAACACTAGTCAAATTGAATAAAAAATAAACCACCTTGGTCAAAATGGTTAATATGTTCTACTTAAATGAGACATTTTGTTTCGGTTGGACAAATCAAAACAACATGTTTAGTCAAAATGACCAATTTTTAAAAAGTCAATTTGGACATCTTATGTTAATTAAAATGTTAAATTAACTATTATCTTGGATAACAAATTATAAAAGAGGTTTTCATAACTTTCTGAAAAAATTCCCAAGAAATATTTTAAATTATTTCATAAAGATCCATAAAAATTTTGCTTAAACGTTTTTAGCATTTTTCCAATAATATTTTTGGAGTTTTCTAAAATTTTAAAAAATAATCATTGGAAGAATATGTTTGGAAGTTATAGAAGTTTCCAAAAATATCCATGAAAAAATAATTTTCGAAGTTTTTTGAAGATATAAAACAATTAGAAGTTTATAGAAATTGGGAAAAGTTAATAGAAATCGTGTTCAAGGAAAACTTTTAGAAAACATGATTGCTGAAAGTTTTTTAAAAATGTGGTTGGTGCAAGTCTCTAAGAAGTTATTTAATATAAACTTATACAAAGCTTAGTTAATGGAACTTTAAAAAATAAGCTTAGTTATGGAACTTTCAAAAAGATTGTTGATGTTTTCAAAGGTTCCATTGGATAATATAAGAATATATCATAAGAGCATGACCCTTTAATCTCACCAACACATTTGTTGTGGCTTTTGTAGTTTTAATTCATCTCATGTGTAAGTTATGACATGCATTGTTCAAATAATAAAGTTATTTAATTATTACTCATTACCAATTTTTTTGTTTCCTAAATCTCATAGTTTTTTCCAAGTTGTGTTGTTGTCTTGTCATTGACAATTATTACCTAGGCCAAGTAGGTAGACCTAAATAGATAGGTAACCAAGCTTTATTTACCTATCTAACTATATGCCTACCTACTACATTAGCCATGTAAGTAGCCTAGGTCTAGCTAGCTACGTACTTAATTATTACATAGTCTAAGTAGATGTTAACTCATAGTAATTACCATCACATGACAAAATAATCAAAAGTTGTTTTTGAAATGGAAATGTTATTTGATGGTAGTACCATCAAGAAATTACCTTCAAGGTAGAGTAATTAAAAGTTAATTTTGAAATAGAATTCCAATAATAAACTATTTCGTAATAGGTAAATCTCTTAGTCTAGCTAGGCTACAAGGCCTCCTAATAATTATCTAATTATTAGTGTCAATTCATATTTATGATTATTTATTTATTATGGGATGAAACCACGAAAATAGTTAGTTTCTACAAGATAAGGTTGTTTTAATAAGAATATCATGTGGAGGATAGTAGAATAAATATAAAATATAAAAGCATAAGGGAAACCCATGAATCATGGGAAACCATTTTTGGTTCTTTATTACCTTGGGTTCAATTCGTCATTCTTTCATTAACATCATCATTCTTCATTCCTTTTAATTTTATCATTTCATGTGTGTGATTCTTGAAAGTTTTGTCACATCTTTTTTTTAAAAATTCCTAGTTTTTTTAATGCAAAAGAGAGCCTTTAGTATTAGTTTGATGTAGAATAAGGTAGCAATACTAGGAAGTTGGCTACAACAACAAAATAGTCAACTTGAAGGCAACATCTTTCATTGTAGGTACATTTTTATGCATTTAAAATCTTAAATGTTCGCTGAAAATTAATCACTAAACCGTAGATGTAGTAGAATGATAGCTACAACACAAAGGTAGTTGCAACAAGAAGGTGGCCATAGTAAAAAGGTAGTTGTAATATTAAGGCAACCAATGGAAAATAATGGTTATAAACATGAAGGTAACAACTATAGACATGAGGAGAATAGGTTTGCGATGAAGTTATATTTCATTGAGGTATTATCTAGGGATTGGAAGGTAATTACCTTCCATCCCCTTCAAGTTTATCTTGGTTGTCATCATCGATCTTACCTTAGTTTTTACTTTAGCTTTTTTTTTCATGATAATAGTTAGGTTGTCAATTTTGTGAACTTGTACTAAACCTAAATTAGCAAATAGTTTAGGACTATCTACCTACCTAGGCCTACCTACTTAACTACTACCTAATTTAAACATGTAGCTTAAGTCTACCTACAAATGAAAGCACAAACAAATGAATATTTTGGATTGTCACAATTGTATTTTTTTTGGATTATGTGTGAAATTACAAATGTAAAATCATATCCAGCATTAACATAAGTAAAATTTTAATTATCCATGAACCAATATACTTTAATGAAAATCATATTACAAAATATGGACGAGTTTTAAAAAAAGAATGGACTTGTAATGAATTTTTGAAATAACAATATTGTCTTTCTCATGACATAATAAGGTCAAAATTGAAATTAAAAATAGTACATATGGAATGAGGTGTGTAAAAGTGAAATACATTAAAAATTTACCAATACAAGTAATTTTGATTGTAAAATTAATTTACAACAATATGCCTCATTTTACTCCTTGAGGATCCATTTCACATTCAAAATTCCAAGCTTTCACATGGATCTTTTGACTAATGACATTTCTATGTCTATTTATAAAGTGATTTATCAATATTTAAACCATAAACATAGGGGGTTGCACTTTGGATAACATAGTTTGTTAAATGTTACATTGCAAAATCTAAACTAGCGTAAAATTTGAACTTTCAAATGCCCATTTTAAACTACCTAACTATGTTTTCACCTCTACCTAGGGTATTTGCAACCTACAATGGCTATTTTTGGTAGTTTAGGACTCCCTAATCTTTACATATCATTAAAACAAAATTGTGACTATTTTGTTAAAAAAAATGAAGGCCATTGGATTTCTATCATTAGGGGAATATCAATCGCTCACAAAAGAAGCAAGATTTTCAAATTGTAATGGTTTTTGTCACAATGGTCTTCGATCCTTCAACATGCCCGATCAAGGTATTATCTTTTTCATGTCCAACTAGTCATGCATTTTGATGCACTTAGTGTCAAAGCTACAAATCATGTGGGACCCTTGCTCACATTCATGTGTCATAAAATACAATAGATACCACTTGAATGTATTGTAAAAACAAATCATTGACAAGCTGATGTGGTGATAACAAATAGTGGGTCAAATAGAACCAACCTCTACTGCAAGGTTTGACATTTCCAAAAAGCTTGGTTCAACTAATAGTGGGAAGTTTGGTCTTATGAAAAAGGTCAAGTTAAAAGGTGAAGAACATTGTGTTAGGGCATTGAAGGTTGGATTTGTGCCTCCCTTGTATGCATAAGTTCCTAAACTTGGAGACGAAGGTGTAATATCACAAACGCAATTTGTTGACCATTATGGCTTGTGTTTTGAAGAGCTTAGCCCAAAATGGGTGAAGGTTCCTAGAAACATAACTTTAAAAGATGTTAGTAGGATTTTTGGACCCATTATGAATAGGAATGGGTACAACTATGTGCATAAGGAAGACCCAAACTTTATTCGCAAGGTAAGGACCTTGTGGATGATAGTTCACCAGAAACCATATTTACTTGCATCAAGATTGATTCCATTAGGCATGCTTCGAAGGTTAACATTTGAAAAGGTCCACGGGAAGAACATGAATTGGGCACTTTATGCAAAGTGGACCAACAATAAACAACATTAGCATAAGGCAATAGTAGAACAAATCAAGTTACTGAATGATGAGGATGAAGGAGAAACATCACTTGAGTACAAAATATAAAAAGATTTTGGTCTAGTTTGTGTGAATGTTTTTGGTAAGTTTTTGTGGTTTGTTATTCTTCTTGCATTTATTGATTTTTTTTTTCTTGCAATTTATTTGTTTATCATCTTTGAGCTTGTCACATTGTCTATTTTCTTCAAGTTGTTTTGTAGGGTTTTGGTCATTTCTTTTGTTGCAAATGTGGATGAGTTGGAAAGTTATATTGCTTAGAGCAAGACTACATTACGTCAAGTTCAAGAATGTCTAACAATGGTTACTTTTGAAAAGCAAAAGGCTTTCATGGCTACCATGAAAGCCTACAATCAGATGGAGGATCGAAGCAATCACCACCACGAAAAAGAGCATGCACTACAATAATTGCTTGTTTAAGTTGAACAAGAGGATTGTGAGAGTAAATAGGGTCTACTAACAAAAAATAGACACAATAAAAAGGAGTGGTTACTTATTTTCAATCCCTTATTGAAAGTGGCAAGTCTACATATGAAGTAGTGAATAAAGTATCATAAAGGGTGGGTTCCAATCAATATAGTTTGGAACATAAGGTTGTTACTTCAAATAAACATCATGATGTTGTAGTTGCAATTTTGGATAAACTACAAAAGGTTTTAGGGTTAGCTAAGATGATTTCATTGCCACCAAACATTGTTGAAGGAAACAATGTTAATGCACAAGCTTGCATATGGGTTGAACATAATCCTTTTTTTAGGTTGGGTTTTTAACCTTTATGGGCAAGACAAATAGCTTCTTGCAAACATGTGTATCATGTTTGGTGTGCACATGTTCATTTTTCATTGTCTATTAAGTGTATTGATATTTTGTGTGGGGAAGATATGCAGGAAAGATGTTGGGTTGCTATTAGTATTTAGAAGCCTAGGAATTAACTTTCATTTCCACTTCCAACAAACTCCCAAAATCTCAAATTGGCAAGGTATGCATATATTTCTTACTTGTAACTTTTGTGTTTACTTTTTTTTTGTTTTTCAATTGTATGAAGTTTAGATTTCAAGGTTTATGTTCATAATATTTAATAGAGCCATGAAGTCATTGATTCAAAATATAGGTATGGCAGTATGCAATTTAGTATTATTAATCACTTCAATATTGGGATTTTGCAATAGCAATGCCTTGTAGTTATTCCAAAGTTGTTTTGAAATTCAAAGTCCTTAACTATTGTTGTATAATCCCAAATGCATGTGTTCCATGTACCTTAGGTCTTCCTTGCACATGATCAAAATACATACAACTACTTTAATTTTCTTTAAATCTTTAACTAGTATGCATTTGAAGTCTCCATGAGTACACATAAGTCTTAAGTGATTGTATAGTTGTACACAATTCAATCTTTAATGGTGTATGACATGTACATATAAGTCCTTTAAATGAGAGTTATGTATACACAAAAGTCTTATTTGAATGAACTATGTACCTAACAATCCTTTAAATGAACATTATGTTTATGCAAAAGTGTTCAATGAATGTATTTTTTAGATCAAAGTCCTTCAATTGAATGTTATGTGTTTGTAATAGTCTTTTGTGGTAAAATAATTACAAATGATGATGTTTATTAAACCTTAGTTACACATAATAATAATTTTTATAACATAGATTTGTGTATTTTCTAATTTGTATATTTATATTAGGAGAATTTAATTAATGTGACATTACTTTTAAATCATTGCAATTACTTCATATAAGAATTAATTAATATGTGCATAATAATTCACACTTTGTAATTATAACTTCAAACCTGAATTAAAAATTTGGAAAATTATAGTGTAGTTAAAATAATTATTTTATTAATTTTAATTTCACAAATTATATTATTATTATTTCACAAATTTCACAAATTATATATTAATCTTACATTTAAAAATGATGCGATTAATCGTCTATGATAAATATTTTATAGTAATTTTAAAGTAATTATGAAAATTAATGTTATGTTTAACAAATTATTGTACTTATAGTTGGTAATTAGCTCAAGAAAAAAATTACTTGACCTATAATAAATTTTTAAACAAGAAATGTAATTATACAATAATTAATGTAATTAATTGAATAATAAATTTTTAAAAATTCGTCTAAGAATTTACTTACTAATAGTAATTGTTAATTCATTATTTATAATTTTAACATAAATATCTAAAATAGTTAATATTTAAATTATAGTCATTAAATTAGTTATACATTAATTACATTATATACAATTCGATCATATTTTAAAAAGTAATAAAATATTTTAAATATTTAATTATTTGTGAATTATGTATTAATAATTTGTGAGTTACTACATAATTAGTTTGTTAAATATTAAGAACTTATTGCTTATTTAAATAATTGATAATGAATACTGAATATTTGTAGTGTATAATTTATAATTTAAATTTATGTAAATTTAATCGTTATTAATTAAATGATTATCTAATTATCTAGCACTTGAATTGTTTAGAAATCTAAAACTAAGAAAGTAAGGCATGAAAAAAATTTTAGAATAACAATTTAGTTTGTGAGGAAGTTGCAAGTTCAAAACTTATCTCATATTGTTTGTTCTTCATTCTTATTTTGAACACTATATAAACAAGGGGGTTTGGTCATCCAATTTCACATTAAAAAATTCATGCACGTGGGATGAACTAATAAAAAAAGTCAACCCAAAAAAAAAAACAAATTATGCACATTTATAAAGTGCCTACCTTCCCAACATATTTGTCTACCTAGCTAGCTAGGTACTTAGCTTGCCCTATTGACCTAGGTTGACCTATGTACCTACCTACCTATATGAGTAGGTATTTAACCTAAGAAGGTAGAACCTACCTACTTTTTTTTAACCTAACTAGGTAGGTTGGTATGTAACTTAAATTTGTAAGCACGTATTTATGTACCTACCTATGTACCTACCAACTTAATATTAATATTTGTTTAATGTCACGTGGCATATTTGCATTGGGCCACGTGTCATACTATAAGATCATCCAAGTATTAGAATTGAAGGTCTTAGATTATTTCAAAAAATAAATAAATAAATAAATAAATAATCAAATATTAAAACACGTGGTAACACATCATTTGCTCTTAATTGTGACCAAAATAGTTGCATTTTAGTTGCATGTGATAATACGTATACACTGTAGTCAAAGGATGAAATGTATTTGTTGACTTTTTTTTTCATACAATACTCTTTGTCATTTGCGACTTGTTTTAGGTGACTAAAGGGAATTTAATTGTAAAATGTCTCTTGCGACTAAAATTTAGTCACAAAGATTAGTCGAAAATACACAGTTTTCTTCTAATGTAACTACGCATTATAAATAGTCATTAACCAATACCTAGATTAATAGTTCAAATTTTCAAAAAAATACACCTTGCTTAAATACATGTCCAACTATCGATTTTGTCAAGTACAAGTTTTGCATATTACTTATTGATTAACATGTTGACCTATCTTCTTAACCCAGTCATTACCTACTATGTTTAATAATTGGTTAAGTTAACACTATAGGTTAAGTTAAATAATAGGTTAAAACACCTTTTAGGTTTAACAACATGCTTACACTATCAAGTTATTAAGTTACATGCACCAAATTTGGGTAACATTATCCCCCTTTGAAACATACATTTCATCCTTGAAGTGTTAACTCAAAGTCCTAAGTTAGGTTGGCCTTCTATAATTTGTTGACTAATGATTTTTTCGATAGATTCAACACCTAAATAGTCGCTATTTTTTTGTGCATGTGCAACTTGCCCAATTTTCTTTATAGATGATATTTTATCCTTGAGAAGAACTTTTGGTGCTTGACCTGCCTTCTTATTGTTAGGCAATCCAAATGTCTTATAATTCTCACACTTCTTCCTTACCACCTTTCTACTATAGGTACTATATTTTTTTCACTTTGAAGGAGGCTATTCAAAATTGCCATTCAAGTCTCTATCATCCTCAACCATCGCCTTTTTTTTCTTGTAGTGAAGTTGTTCACTTTCTTTTAATAGTCCAAAATTAGTATTTACCAATGGTTTTGAATTTTCCTCGCCTTCTTTTTCACTTCCATTGGTTTTTTCATCCACTAACAACTCCTTACTTACATCCACAAGTTTTTGACCATGTTCTACATGCATAATACGAACTACAATATTTTTAGTTGCCATGGTGGTTGGTTTAACAACTTACATACCTTGGTTTCATTTTGAACTAGTATGTAATTTCAACAAACGTCATTTGAGTAATAGTTAGTTGAGATTTGATCATGTGGACACTACCAACACTTGGACTAACATCAAGTGTCCAATGTACACAACATGCAAGAAGATGTGAGGTTGTGCCCAAAAATTGTGAAACATGAATTCTTGATAAGTTGATTAATGCACATTCAAGCCTCATCCCCCTATGCCTTGCCAAAATATAACCACAACATGTCACATAAATGAAAAAGACATAAAAGATAAAACTTGTTGGATCAAACTATTGGTTCATGATGACCCCAAAACAAAATTATGGACTAATTTTTTTATATTATGAATCAAAACATTATTTAACAAAAAAAACAATTGTGCATATTTGCATCATCCTACATTTGTACCTACCAAAAGCAACAATAGTTCATTTGTCATAAAGTCAGTACAAAATGGATGCACAAATAGGTCTCTTTTTGTACATAAAATGTCATGCACTTGAGAGTTCTAAATACAGAAGACACACATGCATAAGACCATTGTGTACACACAACAATCCATTAAAACAATTATGTGTGCATAATTGATGGTTTTAAAAAAGTTACATTTGTTTGGGTATTCAAAGTTGAACATGCCACATACATATATTAGACATAAGATTTGAAGGAACTTAAAGTGTTTAGGTTTTTAATTATATGTCAAAAATGAAATAATGCAATTCCATGGATGATAAAAAAAAAAATTGGGTTCATTTGCAATTAGGGTAGTTCACAACAAAACTAATAATAAGTTACGAATCATCAATTCACTATTATAATTCTTTACCCTATGGTAGTTTGTGTAAACACAACTTTCTCAATAATAACATTGGAATGTTTGGTTAATATCTACTATATGTGCTATGTACAACGAGTGGTCAAGATTATCTAAAGAGTTTTGACATGTCTAAACAAGTGTTCAATGTTAAAGGAAGCAATAATACACCCTTAGTGGTATAAGGATGATTATTAAGATTCATAATCACATTTTTTCAAAATAATCAAAAATTCAATTTTGATATATAACCATAGTTCTAAAGTTTTTGGGAAAAAAATGAATATTACTTTCTAGTTATTTATTTTCACGAATTTTAAAATTTTAAAAAGGTTTTTGAATTAAAAGAGACGAAAATTCTATGATTTTGATTTTTTTTCAAAGAATTGGAAACGATAGTTTTGTAATCATGAATTACTAAAAAAACATTAATTAGTAGTTTTTTGAAAATTCAAGTAACCACACAATAGTACTTTAAACTCCTTTCATGCATATGTCAAGATTCAAGAACTTGAAGGATTCTATGACACTCATAATCTAATATGGTCACCTTCTAAGTGCCAAAAAATTATCAATTCAATTCAAATCAAAGAATAATTTGGTTATCATATATGCATATGTATTTGATTTTTGATCAAACCTTTGGAAATGAACAAAAAGAAAAGATTTTTCGATATATTTTCCTTTGTTGTGTAGCCCCAAAACATCACTTCCATGACATTTATTCTGTAGTATTATTTTAATTTCATGTTATTATGTGGATCTTTGGTTTGTGATTAACATATGAAGAATTTTTTTTTAAACATTAAGAAATTTGCTTTTATTTTTTTCATAAAGCTAGACATTGAATCAAGGTTTATATATGATCTACCCACTAGCTTTTACTGACAAAAGCAAGATGCATATTTTTAAAATTAAACTCCAAAAGGGGAAGCTACAATTGAAGAACAATAGAAGGTAGGAAGCCTTTATCCTTTCTTTGTAGCAACCCCAAGAGGTGAGCACATGTGCAATGAAAGGGAAGAAAATGCCATTTTTTAGGGGCTCATGTTAAATCCATCCATGGTGACCACAAGAAATTGCAATATTATTTTAAAATGTTTTTTTTGTTTTTTTTTTTTTTTTTTTTTTAGTTTTTTATATATATATATATAAGTCTCAACCAAACTTATCCATTCATACAACAAGAAGGATCTATATTTACAAATTTTCCATTGAAATCATTGGGATTCAAGGAGTTAAAATTTTAATGGAAAACAATTGTATTAGTTGCTAAGCGAAGCATAGTGGGGAGATAAGTAAGCAACTTTTTTCTTTCTTTTTTTTACCCACATTGCTATCCATTGATTGGTGGACCAAACCTACACCTTTTTTTTTCTCTTTCTTTTTGTCCTTGGCAATAACATTGCCATCCATTGACACAAAAAAAATATGGCCTTATTCTTTCAACTTGAATTTGTGATTTTTTTTAATCACTAGTAACACTTTCAATTATCATCCCATTAATCACCTTGAGCAAGTTGCATGTGATAAATAGTTGTAAATGATGAGATTCGTGGTGAGGTCCAAGTAATGAATATATGATGAATGGATATGCTTTCATTTGTTGATCATCCATATACTACTTGCCATGAAAATGAAAAAATGTGACTACTTGTGACTAAAATGGTGACAACTTGAAGGACACCATGTGCCAAAATTATTGAAAATAATTAAAAATCCTTGCCATTTGCTCTTAACAGTTTAAGATTTGTACATGGAGGAAGATTATTTCACACTATTTGGAAAATTTATTGAATTTTGAATAAATAAAATATTTTAATAAAAATAGAATTCCTTGCCATTTTTTTTCAACAACTTGGGATTTGTACATGTGGGTGAATTGTAACGTGCCACATGGCAAAATATTTATGACAAAAAAATCTTGGTCATCTACTTTCAACGACCTAAGATTTATATATGTGACCAAATTAATGCATGGCACATGGCACATCTTGTAAGTTTTACTTTAGAACCCAAATTTATTAGGATCCTTGTAACTAACCTTAATCTTTGAAATGTAAGGTTGCAATTGATTGTGGGGTAGTGTAAATAGGCTTGAACATGGGTTTCAGCAATTACCACCCTTCCTAATGGTAATGTCGAGAGAAATATAGAAACCTAAAAAAACTATTATCACATTATTAATATTGTACTAAAACTATTCAAAAAATAGTTAACAATGTTGTATGTTATAGTTACTTGAACAAAAAACCTTCGAAGGACGATAATTTTGCCCTATCATAGAATCACCTCCTACATGCTTAAACCTACCATCATCAAATATATAATAATGGGCATTTCCCACCCCAAGATAAAATAAAGATTAATTGAATTTAATGGCAATAAATTTGCTCTATAACATAATTACCACCTACCTAGATTGTAAGGGACAACGTGGTGGCCACTAGGTCATTTTTTTTTCTTCACTTGGAGACTTGGTGGTAACCCACTAGGTCATTCCACATTAAACTACAAGGGATGATCTAGTGCCATAGATTGTGTGTGTGTGTGTGTGTGTGTGTGTGTGTTTTTTTTTCCTTTTCTTGGAAACCTAATGGCCACTAGATCATTCGATGTTAGATTGCAATGGATGATTAGGTGGCCACCATGTAAAAAAAATGATTAGGAGGCCACCAAATTGTTAGACATTAGATTGCAATGGACGACTTAATGGCCACCAAGTAAAAAAAGAAGATATAGTGGCCACCAAATCATCCTTCATAGTTTTACAAAAGATGATTTAATGGCCATTAGGTCCCCAAGTGAAAAAAAACACAATTTAGTGGCCATTAGATCATCCCTCCCAATTTAATGAGGGACAACTTGGTTGCCACCAAGTCTCCAAGCAAAAAATAAATTGACCTAGTGGCCACTAGGTCATCCGTTACAATTTATGTTCAAACTTTCTTTTTCTACTTAGGTAATACAAAGATTCCTATGCCCAACCCAAGTCTCCTCCTTTAAAAAAGATTTTTCTCTTCTAGAAAAGGAGACCCGAATCTAATGTAAAATAAAAATAAAAACAACCATTTGATTATTTCCTCTTTGAGGAAGGGAGAACTAGGTGGCCACATAATTTTTTTACTAAAGAAAATGACCTATATAGAAAATAAAAATACATTGAAATGATTTTTCTTTATTAGAATTCTCTAAAAAACAAAAATTAATGTTTTATTGCATATCAAACATAGAGTAGTATGTTGTTACTAAAAGTGAAAAAGTGGTTTTTATATGATCTAATTGATTTTTTTTTGGGTCAAAGAATATGGGATAAATTTTTTGGAGTGTGTTTGTTCAAAAAAAAATTGTAATTTTAATATGGTAAATAAACAAAGATGTGAAAAACCTTTGTAAAATAAAGTTTTATAATGTTCTCTGTAATAGTCATTAGCCTTTGAACACTGAAAAGATTTTGTAGCCCCTTTCTTGATGCATCTAATGTCACAAAAATCACTAGAATTGGTTTTTAAATGAACAAGATATGGCTTATGGAAATGAAGGAGGTGAGAATGCAAGGTTTAAGCATTAAAAAACCAATTTTTGTTTTAAAGTTGAAGATATATATATATTAGTTTTTGCACTTCAAAGACCATTTGTAGAGCTTTAAATTTCACAAGCATAGCTTTTTAAATCACTCAAAATGAATAATAAACAAAAGAGATACATGGTTTGAAAAAAGGTGTACAATGTTTTTTTTTGCTTAAATGATCTTTTCTTCTTGATATTTCTTTTGTTGTTATTGATTTTTAAAATTATTATGTTTCCACAATAGCTTTTATTATGCATTTCTTATGCATTTCATTGTTTTTGTTTACATATTATGAGTATGTGTGTGCATGTTTTTTTAAAAAATTGATTTACCTTTTTTTCCTATTTCCCTATGTTTATATTCATCTTCATTTACCTTTTTGTTTGAACATATTGTCTTTTCCAAGGTGACCAGAGTGTTGTCCATAACTATCCCTATTGCACCTCCATTTCAAAAAGTATGTGAAAATTGTCATGTGGCAAATGTCACCATTTCCCAAACATGTAATGTTTATTGTAACACTTGTTGTTGAAAATCAATAGTTAAAAAATTAGGTTTTCTTCATGGTTCCATTACAACCAATGATGAACATGTGTTATTGATAATTAAATGCAAATGGATTGAAGTAATTGTGCATATGACAGAATTTAAATTCTTGGATTTACCTTGTCTAAAACAAGTTCAACTCTTCATTTCAATTTGCATTCATGGTAAGTTTCACTTGTTGACCACATTTGCCCTTGTTGGCTTTCAAAAAAAATCCAACAATTTATCCCACAAGTGGAAACTAGTTTGAAGGGTGAAGCTTTCGTTGCTCCTTTGACAATTATTCCTAATGATAATGTCCAACAAAGTGTGAAATGCAAGCTTGATTTTGTTGAATCAAAATCAATTCCTAAACAAAAACCCTTTTAGACATTAAGGTTGTTGATAACTTTTATGTGACATTTATATAGTTACTTTGGTATACAAATAATCTATATATGTGTAAACTCCTTATATCAAAATTTGGTTTAAATAGCCCATATTATATAATCATTTTCATAATTTTTTATAGAGGAAAAGAAAAAAATTCATACATTAATTTTTGTCAAGTGCCAAAAACAATTTTAAATTCAACACTTTGTATGTGAAACAATTTTTCAATGAAAGTTTGTTTTTCAATGCAAATAGTTTTTTCAAAGAAAGCAACTTTTTCAATGCACGCAATTTTTCAATGCAAGCCATTTTTCAATGGAAACAATTTTTTCAATGCAAGGATTTTTTTTAATGAAAATAGTTTTTCAATGCAAATAACTTTTCCAATGAAAGTAGTTTTTCAATGCAAATAATTTTTTTTCATGAAAATCATTTTTCAATGCAAGTAGTTTTTTTTTTAAGAAAATTGTTTTTCAATGCAAATAATTTTTTTAATCAAAGTAAATTTTCAATGCAAATGATTTTCCAATATAAGTAGTTTTTCAATGCAAATAATTTTTCAATGTAAGTAGTTTTTCAATGAAAACTTTTTAATACATGTAAATTTTTAATACAATTTTTTTCTAATTTAATTTTTTTCAATGCTTGCAACTTTTCAATTCAAAGAGTTTTCCATCTAAATAATTTTCCAATATAAAGAATTTCTCAATGCAAAAAAATTTACAAAAAAAGAAGAAGTAAATAATCTTGAATGAATCATCGATTTTATCTTTTTTGAATGTGTTTATGTGGGAACCATGCTTTTGTTTATATATTTTTTCATTACTTGAAGTTAATAATAATGGAAACACCTTCATTAAATCTTATTGATTCATCATTTTGAACATGTATTACATTCATATGGCTTTCATTTAGTTTCAACATACAAGTATGAAATAGGTAATTGACTTTTTGATTCAATATATTATTTATTAGATAATCATTTATCGTCTTTTGAATTGAGGCAAAATAACATGGCACATTTAAATCAATGTTTATTATTGAATACATAAAAAGTTCAACAATGTTGTATTTGAGAATTAAATCCAAGTTTTTTGTTTGGTTTACATCAAGGCATGGTCACAAATGAACATCAATATGTGACAAAAATGGCATTAAGTGTTAATATGGGTTGTTTGTGAGAGATTTCACTACAATATTTTGGATAACTAAATATCTACAAAGGTCAATTTACATTTGGAATAAAATATCAAAATGCATTATGTCTTGATGTGACATGGATTTTCAATCTATCCCCTACAATTTATTTAGAGTACAATTTTCAATATTTTGAACCAATTCAATATGTTGATGGTCTATTTAGGTCTTCGCCTATTTTCAAGCTAATAATTTCAAAGTTAACATAGATTTAGATGATTTTCCATCTCATTTAGAATCAATGATGCAACAACCTCCTATTCAATTATCACAACTAACTACACATTTTTATTGGAATGAAAACCTTGACTTTGCATTAATAGATATTTTGAAAAATAATTGGGATTCACCATTGGAGTATGTTGTTTCATTGTTCAACACTTCTTGTAAAACAAATATTACCAAAAAAAAATTAGAAATTGTATTCAATACTTGTAATCTTTTTTGAAAAACAACACAAATGTTCTTGTTAATGAAATTTTGTCTAATATTTTCACTTTAGTTCCCCTTGTTAGAGTTTTAAAAAATCCTAAAATTCAAATGGAACATTCCGATTTAATTATTGAGCCTAATGTAACACCAATATATATATTTGATTGGGGATTTTATTACAACAATATTTTTGAATTATTGGAAGTTTATCCAAATCTAACTTATCATGCAAAAATATCTAAATTCGTTAACATGTTTGCAAATACTAGAGAATATGATCACAAATTATGAACCACATGAAATATATATATACAAAAAAATCACAAGAATATTTCATAAATGACAAAGTTCAATTGTTGTATGTTCAATGCATTCTAGAAAAAATTAAAGAACCACTTCTCACACAACAACTTCTTGCAAAACATGATGTTCAATAAAACAAAATAGAACATAATATTAATATTAAAAAATACACATAATTTGATATACATTAACATTTATAATAAAAAAATCCAATATGTTTTCATAATTCCATGTTTTAATTGTGAAAGGTTATTTTTTAAAAACACAATTTACATGTTTTTCAAATCTATTGTCAAAACAAATTTTTATATACTTTCAAATTCAAATAGAACTTAGTTCAACATCATACATATGTACAAGTTGTTTACATAATATTAGTGAAAATAAACCACCCTTATATCAAGTATTAAATTAAATTTGTAGAAAAAAATTATTTCATTAATCCAAAAATTAACATAATTAGAAGAACGTCTTATTTCAAAACGTCTTTCTTTTTTTTTAATTTATAAACTCCAAGGGTATGGCCAATATAAGACGCATGGTAATGTTATTAATGTCTTTGCAAATGTGGATCAAACTCAATCAATACTCCCATGTTTACAACATGATGGTGTAACAATAAGTGTGTTTCTTAAAAAACATCTTGAATACAAATCACCTTGTATGTCAAAAAATGTTTGTCTAAACATGGTGATATATGGTGGATGAATGCACAAAAAGGTGGCTCACTTTTTGTGTCATGATGCCCATTTTCACAAAGTACCCTTTCTTTGGACACTTATAATGAATAATAAAATTAATAAAATTGAAAAATTGAAATTGATTATACATGAACAACTTGATTATGAAAATACCTATGTAATTATTTTTCAATAAAATAAATTCACTTTTCACAATGGACTTTTGAAATATAAAAATGTGGATTGGTCAATAAATTGGATTGCTATAAAATAAAAAGGTTCATATTGAATTTCGTTCCAAATTATCTATAGGGATTCAATATGTGGTGTAATATCAAATAATAATTGTTTCTGTGAAAATTTTCATTCAAAAATCCTAATCAAATTTTAATTAGGGACTTTTGAATGGTCAAAATTGAACCATATTTTCATAAGTCCCTAACATAGTTGTTTCTTTTTCAAATTTCAATTTTTTCCCCTAGAGGTGTATATATTTGGAATATGTAGGTGGGTTCCTATTAATATGGACTTTATTGTTTTTGGTACATGGATTTTATTACTGTTGAACCCATGGTACCAAAAAACTTCAAAAATTTAACACTGTAAAATATATTTTTGTGGACTTTTATTTTTTTTAAAAGTGAGTCACCTTAGTGTGCATTTAGCCTATTCACTTTATGAGATTTGATTGAAACACCATTATACAAAGATTTGAATGTTAACATTCATCATCAATGGCCAAGTTTGTTTGCTTTGCATATGAATTCAAAATCTCAACTTCCTACTTATAATAATGCATCATTTGATAACTTTGATTCTAACAATGAAAAGATACATGTACATTAACATATTCAATGATACATAGGTTTTTAAATGTTTCAAAAACAATGGATTATGAAAATATTATATATTATATTTCCCCAAGTCAAAACTTTCACCCTTTACATTTATTTAAAAATAAACATTCAAATTTTAAAAAAAATTCCAACATTGTTTTATATGCAACCTTGACAATTTTCTAAAGGTTTTTCATATCAACAAATAGTTCAATGGGAATTACTTTATAAATTTGGAGTTTTTCCAACAAATATTTTAAACATGTTTTTAAAGTTGTTAAAGTTTACATCCAAAAAGTGATAGGTTTTGGTTGGGTGCAAATACGAAAAGGAAAACTATGTGGTAGGACTTTAAAAACTTATCAAATACAAAATGAATCAAATTTAGAGAATATCTTTAAATCGTATTTAGGTTATTGTGATTTGGAAGGTTTACATAAGTCACTTAATTATTTTGAAAAGTTGCGAAAAAAAATTATTTGCAATGATTCGACAACTTGGTCTTTTAATGTTCTTATCATTTTTACATCTACTGAAAGATTATGGGATCCTTTCTTTAAAACTTTACACACATTACATGCTTCAAGATTAAATCTCTGAAATAAAATAATTTTTAAAAATTTGTTCATATAACAAAATTAATACAAATGGACCCTTTCACATGTGCAAGATATTATGATCATAAAACTTTTTTTTTTGCAAACTTATCACAAAAGATGATTATTTTTTTGGGTATATTTTTGAATTTTTTTGGTCAATGAATTCCAAAATCATGGGAATAAACATGACAATGGACTTTTATGGATAAAAAATCCACCTACATATGGAATGCACACAAATGAAAAATTAAAAAGTTTGAAGCCATGTATATAATGACGCGCTCCCAACTCTTGGAAGGATTCAAATGTGAGTCCAAATAGAAAACAATGAAAGAGTAAAGAGTCGGGGCACGCTCAATGGTTCGCAGCACTTTGGAAGGGTAGAAGGGCATGGTGGAGCTCTAGGATGGGACTAGGAAGAATTGACAAGCTTCAACTATTTACGCGGGCTTGCATAAAACCAACACAAGGTGGTTAGTGCATAGTTGGAGCACCTTTGGTGCTATGACGAGTCACAAACAATTCGGACACACAAGACTCACCACAGCCCGGACTTGGGGGAAACCACCACCTTCCCCCTTATAGTATACTCTGTGGCTGCCCACAGGGCCCGCATCCAAATTGCTTTTTATCTCAAGACTCCCAAGTGGGAGTCCCGAAATTGCCAAAGTTAGGACTCCCTACAACTTTGGGGCCCCATAACTTTGCAAGCAGACCTCCAATGGAGATGATGTTTGAAGCAAAGTTATAGCTTTCATCGAGAGTTTTCTAACGGTATGTCACACACTATTTGCACGCAAGGTAATCGGGTCGATTCCTGACTTTTAGTGGTTAGGAGTAACACTTTCTTACACTCCTGGGAGCATGTAGTGTGACTCCTGAGCTTCCTCTTGGCCTGCAACCTCACAACCCCTTTTGCTTTGGTCGCGAATCCAAGGCTAGGGTTGCGACATATTTCTTGTGATGTATCATTGTTACCAAACCCATTACAAAATGCACAATAACATCAACACACACATACATTAAAAAAAAAATTGTGTTCACAATTTTCATTATTAATTACCTCCTATGCATGAAACAAAAATTTTATAACCTTTTCAAATAAATGGAGATTATCCATTTTCACAACAATATCTTCAACATAAGCAAAAAAAAATTTCAATCTTCAAAATACTTTTTAAAAATGATGATATATCATTTTTTGAATATTTAAATTCTTTAAACCTTGACAAAAGTACATACATATTAAATTTCAGAAGTAAATTAACAAAATTGCACATTTTTTTAAAATCTTAAAATGAACTCCCAAAAACATAAAAACTTATGCATTTAATATACATGTTGTTCATTTATGGTTTGCAAATACAAATATTCAATTTATCTTGGAGCCACATGTAGATGCAACATTTCAATTCATAAATATTTCTCCTTTTGAATGACATGTTTTTGTGTTAAAATCACAAGTTCCATTCAATGAATTGGAGCTAAATTCAATTGATATAATGCGTTCATCAATCATAGACAAATATATTAATCGTACTAATCACTATGAATCGTTGTCATTAGCAAAGTTTAGTTTTTTTATAATATCTATAAAAAAAAACAAAACATCGCAAACCCAAAATTATTAGGTTTATAAATTATAATAAATATAAAGATATTGAAAATTGGTTGAGAGTACAACTTTTATCATATTCATCATTTCAAAATTTAGAAAACTCCCAATTTGGAATTAATGTAACCTAGCATGATGCATATTGTCAACAACATGATGACATTTCTAAGATTAAATCTATTTTCAACTACCAAATGCCATATCCAAATACAAAAAACATGGATGATTCAATATATTCAAAATTAAAACCATTATGTTCAATTAACATTTCGATTAACAATATATATAATAAAGTAAATGATCCATGTCCTACAATTCTTATAACAAACATAATCAATATTAAACACTATGATTTATAATCTAACTTTTTTATTCAATCATGTAATGGATCAAACCAAAAATCACAATTTTTTAAAAATAAGAATTTCACAAAATCATCATTTTCCATGATGATGAAAAAATTTGAATATCATGATTTACTTAGACAATTAAATGAATTTATAAAAAATATTTGATGTTGTTATGCATAGAAAACAATTGTAACATAATACAACAATATGTTTATTTTTAATAGGGGGTGTTGGAACTAGAAAACTTTTACATTGAAACTCATAATTCAAGGATTATTTGATTATACAATAAAAACATATCTTTGAACTTAACCAAGGTTTTATTTATGGCATCAATAGGTAAAATTACTTTCAATATTAATAGTTTAACAATACATTGAACATTGAACATACATGTTCAACAATCCTTATCTAATTTACTAAATTTATCATCATATTCATTAAATAGGTTTACATGTTGATATGAACAATTACAACTTGTTGTGATAAATGAAATATCACTTTGTTGGTGCTAGAATGTTTAATGTTATAGATTATTGGCTAAGATCCATAAAACACATTTAAAACAATTCTTTTGGTGGTGTTGATGTTATCATGACAAGTGATTTCTATCAAGCACACCCTATGAAAGATAGTTGGATCTTTCAAAATATCAAAGATAATGTTAATGCATTAACACTAAATTTTTCACAAACATATGTCTAATGTTATGAACTAAATAAAGTTATGTGATAATCTTTATAAAAACTTTGAACAAATTTCGTACTGCAACAAAAAATAAAAAGGATATTGAATTTATAAATTCAATTTGTAATCGACAACCACCCAATATTTTACTATCATGTATTTATTTTATACAAATAAACTTGTGCAAAAGCACAATGAAAATGCATTCACTAAGACATTAGGTCCTACATTTATTTTCAATGCAATGGACATTAGCCATCAATCATGCCCACCATTTTACAAATTCTCAAATGATTTGAGTAAAATTGTAGGTTTTTATTTTATAATTAATATAAAAAAAGATATGTTGGTTGAATTATGTGTTAATAACTATGCAACATCTAATGGTCTTGTAAATGGAGCTGATCACATTTTTAAAGCATCAACAACATATTGTGAAAAAACCATTATATGGATAATGTTTCAGAATTCTAAACACTATTAAAATAAAAAATATTCATTCTTATGATAACAACATTGATTCAAAATGGACACTAATTTAACCTACCTTCAAAGATATAAGAGTTGGTAAATCCTAATCATTTGTCATAACAAGGATTTAATTTCCGATTCAATATGCAGTAGCAAAAACCATTCATTGTTCTTAGGGATTATCATTAAATGAATTTTTTTTGATCTTAGTAACATCAAAAAATTGGGTTAACATATACAATATTATCCCACATTCAAACAAAATAAAAACTATTTTTGTTAACTCTTCTCCAACATGAAATTTTTCATGTGGATCGAATAGTACATGTAAACATGAATAGATTGAAAACAATTACAACTTGGATACCATTAATTCCTCAACTTAAAAACTTACATAATTTTCATGTAATTATTTAAGCCTAGAATACAATTTCTTTACACCAACATTATGAAGACATCAATCATGATCATAACCTTCAAATGTCTCATATCTTATGTCTTATAAAAACAAGAATACACCATGCATCAACAAATGTGTACAACTTTATAAATTCACCGAAGTATTCATATATTTCAATCCATGATGGTCATGAGTTAATGATGAAGTATGACATACACATGCACTTAAATTCATTCAATACAATAACTAATGATGGTTCAAGATATATAACAACAACTTTTAATACTAATACATCAAATATATATATATTGTATGTATGTATAAAGCTCATTCATGTTCAATTTTTACATTCCTAAACAATTTTCAAACTATAATTCAATAATCTTCTAAACATTATCCAATCATCATTATGGGAGATTTTAATGTTGACGCTTTAAAAGACAATAACCAACCAAAAAAAAAAAACTATTATATTTCATGGATAAACTTCAATTAAAATCACAATTTAGTGAAAGCATTACAAAAGCTGGATCTCAATTAAACCATATATGGGCAAATGTCCTTGGAATGAATGTAAATTTGGTGTAATAAAAGCATATTGGTTAGATTTTCACAAATCGATTTATATTGCATTCAAATTACTAAACACACTTCCAATGTAAAACAAAAAACCATTAATGTCTTCATTTATTTAAAGTGTAGCATTTGTGAAAATATGCATGTAAATGTTGCATTTTCCACCTAAGTATTACTCCTAAAATGTTGGCACATGGTGGTTTCAATTTGCATTTTTACATTTTTTTTCATGGATCATGTGCAAAAAAAATCATAAATATCAATACCAAGACAAATGTTTTTTTGAATGATTGTTCTATCCACACATACAACCATCAAACATCATAACAACACACCTTTCATGGAAAACCTAAACACAAAATGCGACAAAAACAACTATAAGGAATGCCAAATTCTCAAACTTCAAAAATGAAATGAGACCAAAAATAAAAATCTTTTCATTTAAATTATATCCATTCAATATTGATGTTTATTTCAAACATCAAAATACCTCATGCACATTTCTAAAATTGTTTACATTTTCCAAGTTTGAAAAACTTGGATTTTCTTAAAGAATGTAATTAATCACAACTTGATATTCATTTGTCTAATAAAAGAAAAGACAATGGAACTATGGTTCCAATTTCTAACATGTGTAGTGAATTCTAAGATGGTTAGAAACTATATTTTTTAGTACAAATGTGAAAAAAATAAAATGTATGATCTTTCATAAAACCAGCAAACTTTCATCCAATCTAACTTTGAGTTTATAATAAAACATTAAATGTAATACCTTATTTTCAAGATAGGGACTCTCATGGCAGAGCCGCTTGTTGTTCAAGGAGCATCCAAAGGGACATCATGCTCATTATTGAGAGCCACGACACTCACCGATGTCCCTTCTAGCAACCATGATCTCATGGATGAACTTTATTCCATGAAAGGTATTTATTTCATTCATGAAATTGTGTCCATGTTCATCAACAGAACTTCATCTAGTCATTCATTGAAAACTGGCGATGTGGAGATGGCACTGGGCTACCGGCCTGTGCTAGGGCCCCATATTTTCGATGCCCCCACCCTAGGGTTTTACACTGAAATTGAGGTGACCTGGATGTCCACACATTTGTAAATCTGTCTTAGAAATTTCGTAGTGTATGTGGAGGGTGCATTATAACGCGTAATATTCTGTCTGCTGTCCAAGTGAAAGTGTGGGCATTCTGATTTTCACAGTGGGATTTACTAAAAATGTATAATCCCCCCACTCTGATTTATGCGTTGTTTTTTATGGGGTGTAAAGCCCCTGGGCAAGGGCATTACTGAAATCACGCTTGCACTCAACTCTGGCCTCAAGTGCCATTATTTTAGTCATGCCCTCACCCTCAGTCTTTACCCTACACAAATTGAACAGACATTCCAAAACTTGGGATTGAAAATGGTACAAAGGAAACCCAATCTACATACAGGCTTTCCAGAATCAGCCATTTTTTTTACTGGCAAAATTTTGTCAAAAAGTGAGATTAAAAATTAAAAATTTGAAAACGATTTTGGATATTCTCAGTCTCCAGAATTGAGGGGGAAAAAAGTAAAAATTGTCAGATTTGTGTATTTGGCTTTCATTATGTATCCAAAAATATAGAAAGAACATTAAATATTTGAATTTTATTTCTGATTTACAGTCAGATTTGGCTAAATCTTCTTAGGTATGATTGTCACTTCTTCTCCATCTTCCTACAGATGATCATCACTGTGGCTACAAACAAAAATTCTCAAAAAAAGAAACAGCACTTGCCAAGATTTGTCTGAGCTAAATGTGAAGAGAACTAGATTCACTTGACAAGCTTCCACACTGTGAACTCAGTCCAAGATGTGGAATGTCTCAAACCCAAGGTGGTGGAACAATGGTGTCTGCCTTATGGGATGACACAAGGGATTGAAAATACTCATGGATTGCACACTTCTATTGGGTCCAGCATCTCTAGGGCAAGGCCCTCCAGTGAGGACATTCCCAAAATGCCTAGTCCTAATCCCCTCATCAAGAATGCCCTGACCCTAGGGTCTAGCCCATTATAAAGTACAAGGGGGAATAGTATGATCAGCCTAAACATCCATAGATCATGAGGTGGTTGGTGTCAGAGACACCTTATGCTTATAAATGGCCTCTTACACCTACAATTTGTAATTTAGCAGATTTGTAGGTATGGGGTGCCTCCTAATCAATCACTTGAAGAAGATTTCTAATTTGTTTGAAGAACTCCTTATATATCTCAATATCTCTCCTAAGAAAAGGAGGACAGATCTTATGCCTACCCCAGCCCCCTTCTCACTCTCAAGGAGAAGGATCTTATGGTTATATGCCTACGCCTTAACATTTAGAGGGATCCTACACCATCCCACTCTTAACCCATAAAGGTCAGTGCAGACCAGAATGGTTCGCCTCCCTCCTAGTTCTCCTACCCATGCTATCCCAGGTCAAAAACTGACACCCCTATGTTATAGGAGATACCTTCCTTTTTCTCTCTTGCCCTTCTGATGTGCCATTTGTCTCTAAAGCTTATTTATTTAAAAAATTGAGCTTGAAAGTGGAGAATTTTTTTGAAGCACCTCAATTTTTGCTATCTGCCCATACTATGAAAAGTCCAGTTTTGCCATTTTTGAAGGTGGAGTTGGCAGGGTTCTGGGAAGCGCTGAGTCTCAACAACATGCCCTAGAACAGTAAAAATAGCTTGCTTTTTGTTTTGCTTGGGTGTAAATGACTATTGTATGTGCAACTTTGACTGCTCATTTCTACCTCATCTCCAGTCCAAATATTGAATTTCTTTTTTCACCAATCTCGTATGCTCATCTTCCATCTACTATAAAAGTTTTAAGATCGCTGAATTATGATAGTCAAATACTCCAAAAACACCAAATTTTTGAAAGCTGCCTGTATCTCATAGAATTGCACTCTCAACAGTGAGGATTTTTCATTTCTCACCCAAATTCCACATTTTTACTACCAAAAGATTCAGATTGAAATCCCCTACAACTGTACTGACTCAAAATTTTGAAAAAGTGGCAAAATAATTCCGGCTATTTGGAGGTTATATAGTTGCAATTCCCTCCTGTCACTTGGCATTGGTTTGGTGAAACATCAATTAGGGGTTAAGGAGTAGCCATAAGAACCGTCCCCCTTGTACACCCTGCTATCTATGTGTCCTTATGTTATGATATTGTTTGCCTCGTGGTTTAGGGTGGGTAAAGCCCAGGGATGTGGGACATTCCCAAAATGGGCCATAGTGAACGAGCACCCACCAGCGCACTGTGAAGGATGGATGGTAAGTAGTCAGGAAACAATTTTCTGTTGGATTTTAGTTCACTAGTTAACTATGGTGATTAGTTCAGTTGATTTTTAAACTACCTATTTATTAACAACTCACAAGCAGGTTGCTCGTCAGTAGGTAGTAAAAACAGCCCTTACCAATGTATAAACCATCTCTAAACCATCTACTTGCCTAGTAATTACCTATTTTCCTATACATGAGACCTATTTCCTTCAAAATTGGTTACCAAGGTGAAACCAGATATTAACTCAGTTGAGGTTCATCCACAACTGAGTAATAAAGGGCATCCAGTGGATGGTGCACTCGTGGGTGCTGGTTCACTGTGGCCCTCAAAATGCTTGTTGCGGTTCGGAGATCATCTCTACTTCGGAGATCTCTAATTGGGGGATCATCTCTACTTCGTAGATCCCTAGTTCTGAGAGTTTGTTTGATTGGCAGGAGGTGGCGAGGACTTTAGGTTTGCAATGTGAACATGTCAAGTTCAACAAATCCTTGTGCAAACTCCTTGCAACCACATACTCAAGCTCCCTCCACAACTTCCTTCCTGTGAGCGGGCCTGTGTACGAAAAAGTTGTGGCGGAATTGAGACGTGTTATGCTTTGTGGCAAGACTTTGGTGGACCAGTGTAAGGACGAGAACTGGTGGAGGTCGGTGATCTTCTCATCCGATTCCGCGTCGATGGGGAAGCGAGTCCTCCTCCACCTAAATGAATTTCGTCTTTACGTCAAGATTTTGAAGCTGGTTGCTGAAAGCCGTGGAGCGCCAGACGGCACATTCATCGGACTAGTCATCCTTGATTCGTTGACCCCAGATGTAAACGATGTCTCTCAAATGGACATTGAGAGCTTGCGCAGTGATCTAGAAATTTATACAACGACGTCGTGTCCCCAAGGAGATCTGACTAAGCTTGCAGAAGATGTGCTTAGGAAATTGAGGGCAACTAATTGTGATCATGGATATCTACACTCGATAGAGTACGATGATGTGAAACTTGAAGGCTATCTTGGGAAAGGATCATTTGCA
>Ga0209208_10000403_pt1 | contig 55056 bp, 41 predicted proteins | sample S1TSphfallax_3_FD_187694 | JGI IMG/M metagenome (GOLD analysis project Ga0209208, IMG submission 187694) | Host-associated microbial communities from peat moss isolated from Minnesota, USA - S1T2_Fd - Sphagnum fallax MG (SPAdes) (version 2) | ecosystem: Host-associated > Plants > Peat moss >... | reverse complement strand
TTCTTTCCTATTTGGCAAGAGGATTTGAACTAGTATTTTTTTTGTTTTTTCTGCCAAACTTTGTTGCTCTTTTGACAAAAATTAGGAATTTCTTGTTTTTTAATGTAAATGTAACTAATTTTGCTTAATGTTTTTGGAAAAATTTGTCAAATACTTTTTATCACAAATTTGAAGAACCAAAAACTAAATAAAATCCCTTGGTTTGAACTAGTGTTGGACTATTCTTGGGTTTTGAAGGTAAGGTTAACTTTGGTTCTGAGTCTCCAACTAATTGTTTCTTAATGTGCTTTTTGGGTTTAGGGTTTAGTTTGAAATTAAATTTGATCATCCGGTCTCTTTTATTAGAGACAAAATAGGGTTCGGTTTCATTCTAGGTTACCAATTTGTAGTGGTTCCAAATAAGGGTTTTTTTTCTTTTTCTTTTTTTTAAATTTCAAATTTGAATGGTTCTCAATTAATGGTTAGGTTTAACTAGGTTCTAATCAACCCTCAATTAATTCTTTTAAAATAAAAAAAAATCAAGGATGCATAATAATAGTGAAATTGATAATTCCAAACCTAATCTTTTCAAATTATCACACTTATGCAAAATATCTAGCAAATTGCCAATAATTAAAACACCTTTATTATGAATGATAGGAATTTTTTAAAAAAAAACCAACTATTATCTTCTAATACTTGTGCAATGTTAAGAAGGAACTTGGGCAATCATTTCATGGGTATGAAGTTTCCAAATGCAAATCAAAGTTAGAATGTGGAAGATTAATTTACATTTAGAACTAGATCAAAATGAAATCTAATTATAAATCTAATGAAATTAATCTTTGAGTAAAAATCAAATCAACTCAAACAATAACTTCTTCAAAAATACAATTCCAATAGTAGCAACTCCAACAACATCAAGTTTAAAACTCTATTCCAATAATAGCAAGTTGAAGAATAGCAACTCAAGCATCAACTTCAAAACTCTATTCCAATAGTAGCAAGTGGAAGAATAACTCCAATAGTAGTTCCAATCACCATCCTTCATAAACAGCTTTATGAACACCATCAACCTCTACAATTTTACAAATACTACATCGGCTATGCCATCTCCCTCTTAATAGAAAATGTGAAACCCAAAAGCAAAAACTTGAGTTTACATAAACTTGTGGAATTTGTAAAAAATTAACAAAACATCAAACAACATACCTAACATTTGACATTGTTATCTTTCAACTCTAGGAGGCCAAGCTTACTAATGGCATCTTCCTTATCTTCCATTCAAACTTTTTCCATATCATTGAACTCATCCATGAACAATGCATTACCAAAACAAACATCTTTAGCCAATTTTTGTAGATGCTTATACGTATATCAAGATAATCTACCCCATAATGAAAGCATCAAAGGTCTTTGCAAATAAATGTAATGCTAATAACACTTGTTGCCTCAATCTATGACCCAACAATCCTCAAGATTTGTTTTGCCACAAACCCCAACATAAGAAAATTGCACTTCATGATCGTTGTACCATGTAAGAAGATCCTTGCATTCCTCCTCATTGACTTTCTTAATTATAAATTATTCAACTTTTTTTACCATTGACAGTACCATCTCCTTTTTAGCTTCCATGACATCATATAATAATGTCGCTTCAATATTTTTTAATGTAACATTAAAAGTTCTTTCACTTGCAACGCTTGGGTTTAAAAATTTGAATACATGTACCAAGAGTGGAATCAACACATGCCAATCATATTCACTTGTAATTTGTAATGTTATTTCATTCCCAACGTATTGAATGAAAAACCCCAACCTTTTAAAATCCGAATCTATCATTGTCAACATGTTGTGAATTTTACATTGTTGAAAATACACCATAAACGAAAGGAATGGGTCTAAGATTATTACCACTTGCTTTTGTATGTTTGGCCATAAAATCTCTAGTTCTACATCAAAATCTCATTTTTCACTATAATTAAGTGAGAAGCAATCCACTTGCATTGTAGTGACAAATGAAATATCAACAAAAAATGCATCAAACAATAGCCAATAACCTTGATTTTAATTAAAAACACATTGTCAAACCGCATGCCTAATGTGTCAAAAATTACTTATGCAATTTGCCCAAACATGTGGACTTAATACACAAGCTCGAAGCACCAAGGATTGTTGTTGTCCATAGCACCAAGCAATGGTTCAAACGCTTCAACTCCAAACTTTCTTGAAACAAAATGATCCTAGATGCAAATCAAGTTTTAAATTAAATTTTCAACTTTCATGGACATAGTATCGATGTTTCCATGCAAGATTTGTGCCATTCTTATTGTCCCTTCTTACTTTTTCATCCATGTTATGGTCTTTTACAAGATAGATTGTACCTCCTTGATTAAAATTGATGTTAACCCATAACTAATGTATGCATCATTTGTTGCATATTAATAACATTTAGACATGGCTTGCCCCCAACAACTACCCAAAAACAATGTTGATAGCCCCAACATTCACACGGAACAACATAAGTTAATACATTAATCATGGTTGAAAGGTTACTCTCTTCATCCTTGACATAGGCCATAATTGTAACATTAAACCCATTTTCTACTAACACATCATTCATTTTCAAAGCCATGGCAAACCCATAAGTGTCAACTATCTTGACAAACCAATAGTTACATGAGAAGGTTCCCACTTATGATTGAGAAATGCACAATCAAAACAAATGTGTCAACTCCCATTTGACATCCACAAATCAAAACTCACAATGTAAGTGATAGTAGATTAAATAAATGTAATTACAATTTTTTTCTTTTTTTTCTTTTGATTTAATTGAAGCAAGGTTTCATTCATTAATTAACATTAGGGATGGAAACACTACTACAAAACATGGGTTTATTTCTCTACTAAAAAAATTCACTAAGGCACTTATAAAGACCATTAATTGATTCCATAATAAATTGCATTTCATCATTCCTATATTTTAGTCATTATATATTTGGACACATCATTACCTAGTGAACCTAATTAGTGTTTTCCACACACACACACACACATGAATATATGTATGTATATAATATGTATATATATGTATATATATATGTATAAGTTTTGAATATATATACATGTATATATTGGGACATAAACACATAATAATTTTAACTTTGTAATGTAATATTCAAAAATTTAATATAGAACCTATAAAAAAATAACATAAAGAGTTGAATAGTTATTTACATTTTATGTATGTTAGCCATAAATTATTTTGCATCAATCAAATGAAAAAATTCAAATTTTATTCAAATCATGTCATCAAATCTTGGGTATATTTACATATATATTGTGTATATATTTATTATACACAAGCACATAAATATATAGTTTCAATTTTGTAATGTGATATTCAAACCCTTAATAATAATAAAATAGTAATTAACATAGATGGTTAAAATGTTAATTTTTAAGTTATTTGCATTTTATGTATATTAACCATAAATCATTTTGCATTAAAAAATTCAAAGCCATTTTATATATATTCAAATCATGTCATCAAATCATTTTATTTGTGAAAAAATGTGTTTAAAATTGTTATAAAACAATGACATTTGAATGTCTTTTTTTTTCAAAAGATTTGAAATTTGGTATTTTTATTATTATACATGTGTAGAATTTTGAAAAAAAATTTGAAAATAGCTTTCATTTATTTCATTTCAACAAAGTATGAGAAAGAAAATACATATCAAAATTTGACATGTAACACAATTTAGTGTGATTGTTATATACACAACCTTTGATTCTTCATATTATAAAATAAAATGGTAGTTGGTTTGGCAAAGACAATGGACTATATCTACTTGGAGACCCAAGGTTCAAAAATAGATCCCAACAATGGTCAACATGTATACATATAGATTGATTGTATAAAATATATATGTTAATTGTATTCATGTTTTTATACATCTAAATTATAATATGGCAATAAAATGTTTTAAATTAGAATTATAAATATAAACATAACATGAAAATCTATAAAGATAAAAATGATAACTAGAATAATTATAAATTTATATTTAAATTATATTTATAAATCCAAAAATATGATGAAAAACATTGGTGAATTGAGTATGTCTGTCACAACATGTTATTGATCATTAGGCAAAAGGGTGATTTGAATGCATGAATTTTTTTTTAATTAAACTTAAAACCCTAATGTATTATCCAATAAATTATGATTTTATTTATAAAAATGAAAATGAATGTGAGAATTTTGCTTCAAAACTGATCATCTTATAAATGGTGATTCAACAAATGACAAAGGCACCCACTCTTTCACAAAAACAATGTTAAGTCATCTTCAAACTACTTGTGATGAAAATCATATTTGGCATAAAATGTCATAGATACTAATATTGGGCATGGTCACATGATGAATAGAGTTCATTCACATGGATTTTCATCCATGATTTCATAGTTCACTCATAGTCCACTCAAAGCCAATTTTTAATCCATTTATAATTAACTCCAAGTTCAATTTTAAATAATATTTAATTGATTCATAATTAACTCCTAGTTCATTTTAGTATTCTTCTAATCCACAGTTAGTTAACTTTTGATTGACTCATATTTAACTTTTAATTCACTTTTAATTAAGTCTTAATTAACTCATAATTTGTTTGTAGTTATGAAGTATTTTAAGAAATTTCCCTACTCAACGGGCACATGAAAATTTCCATGGAAAGTTCCTTGAATTAAATCCCCAAAGGGATATAAATAAAGGTAGGACCCCATTACCTTTAGTTTATTCAACACTAATATAAGGTATGATCTTGTTTTTATAGCCTTATTTTGTTCCTTTCATGAACTTACATTTTCATGTTTTATCACAATAAATATTTGTTTATTTTTTATTTGCACACTTCATGTTCTTGTTTTTAACTTCTTATGGTTTTGTTTTGGTTTCCATGTTATATGTTTGGATTTAAACATAGGTCTATCTTTTCATTATTTGTGTTCACAATTTTCATGCATGTGACACAAAAGGTATTGCCAAATATATATATATATATATATAATGGATGGATTGAGGGTACTCCTTTTTTTTTTGCTAATTTTCATTCTTTGACTACATTCTTTTATTAATTGAACCATTCATTCCAAATCTATTAATGAACATTTTCCAAATGTTTTCATAGTGTTGAAATTCCAACTATTGATTTATAATTGATGATGTATTTTTTTGTCTTGCAAGTGGAACAATAGGATAACAAATAACACACTTTAGTTGTTCAACTTGGGTTATCTTTAAAGGCAAAGATCAATCCTTAGAGGTCACATAAAATGCCCATGTTGTAGAAATGTGACTTTTGGGCTTCCAAAAATCTATTTGTTTGACCAATAATTCCCATTACACTTCCTTATCAATTGTGGAAAATATATTGGGAATTCATGTTGAAATAATCGTGTGGTTGATCACGGTTGAAACATAACTAGAAAAATCATCATCAAGTGGGGATTTTTGGGCAATATCAAACATAGAATCAATGTGTTCAAATTTTTCCATAACTTGTTTTGAGGCACTCCCAAGCTCCTTAATGGACTCAAATGTGAGTTTAAACTTAAAACAATGGGAAAGTAAAGAGTCGGGGCAAAAGGGCATGTTGAAGCTTTAGGATGGGACTAAGAAGAATGACAAGCATCAACTACTCGCACAGACTTGCACAAAACCAAACACAAGGTGGTTAATGCATAGTTGGAACATTTTTGGTGCTAATATGAGCCATAGGCAATTCGGACTCAGAAGATTCACCACGGCCTAGACTTGGGGGAAACCACCACCTTCCCCTTTATAACATACTTTGTGCTTTTCCACGATACCCACATCCAAATGGCATTTTGTCTCAAAACTCCCAAATGGGAGTCCCGAAATTCCCAAAATTGGGACTCCCATGACTTTGAATCCCAACTTTGGGGCCTCATATCTTTGTGTGCAAACCTTCGATTGCAATGAGCTTTGAAGCAAAATTGTAGGCCTTGTCGAAAGCTTTCCAATGACATGTCGCACGCCGCCTACACACAAGGAAATCGGGTCAATTACAAACTTTTAATGGTCGGAAATCAAACTGCTAATTTGACTTCTGGCCTTTATTTAGGCCATAACTTGTGTTTCAAGTGTCCAAATGTGTCATGCGAGCCCATTTTAATCATTTACGTTTCAATACCTTTCCGCTCATTTGGGAGTGTGAGGGATCATTCCTTCACACTCTCTTGCATTCTCGAAAACATGAAATGTGACTCCTGGGCTTCACTCTTGGCCCACCCCTTCGCAAGCCCTTGCCTTGGTTGCAAACCCAAGGCTAGGGTTACAACATGTTCCATTAACAATTCATGTTCCTTCTCCTTCATGCACACACAATTTACAAAACTTGGAGCTTCGTTATAACATATAATATACGCCAAATTAAAAGATGAAAATATTCATTTCGAATTTTTTGACCATTGTCATTATAAATTTATTGATCATCACCAAGATGTCACTTTTCATGTTATCAAGGTAAATCAACAACATAAGCAATTCCAATTTTGAAATCCCCCCAAAAAAAGGATTAAATAACACAAATGAAAACAACCTTGGTTCTTTCCAATTAGTTTTGGAAAACTTGTCCAAAAAGTACATCACATGTCTATCGAGAAAAAAAAAACATGCATATATGGAAAAATGGTGATACCAAGTGGACAAAAGGAATAAAAAAGCAGAAGACCTCACCATAATGCCTTGTAAGGAATCATGCAATAACATGTAATGAACACATTTGAAACAACATTTGCATTGTGGTCACCCACTTCTATTTTATTACTTCACTATCATGTTACATAAACCATTCCAAAATCAAAATGATAAACTTCATCAATGTAGATTATAAACTTGTTTCAGTTGCTACTATTGGCCATGGTGCATTGAGTTGCAAGGGGAACACACACTTTAAATAATGAAGAAAAAAAAACATTGGAGGTTTAAAGTTGAAGTGGGGGACATGAACTTGTTCACCTAAAACAAAGCATAAGAAAGATGACATCCAACACTTGTCGCTACTTATATTCCTTTTTTAGCTATCAAATGGTACTTTCATGTGTTCATTAGAAATTTGATTTGCTATCACTTTTCAATTGTTAAAACCATGGAGAAAAATTTACTTAATCCACCTAAAATACCATAAAAACTTGCGTGATTTTGGTAACTATTTTCTTCCAACATCCACAACAATTGTGACCAAGGAAATGTTTGGCAACAACATGATCTATACATCTTGGGGTCTTATTAACAATCAAGGCTTACTTATTTTTCTAGTGGATGTTATTTCTTTTTGCATGCTTACTCTCCTCCTACTACATAAGTCATTGATGGGAAAATTGATGTCCGCATAGAGTGAACTAAAATCTTCACATTACCATTGACCAACCTACAAAATGATCAAAGTACATATCAATCAATTAAGCCAAAATAAATATCAAAGCAAAATCCAAGTTGTCAACCTACACATTGTTATGTGTTTTTATAACACCCATAAAGTTGGGGGACCACCACATGGAATTTTTTTTAATACAAGTCTCTTAAATAATTATTTTAATTACATTTTAGAATGGAGAAAAGTAGATCTAGCATGTATTGCAATAGATATTTTTAGTTTAGTTTTTACCATGGTCATACATGTGTAAATGTAGGTTTACCCAATGCCCCAAAAAATCAAATAATCAATTATTAGTGGGGACATGTATGGTGTTAAAAAAAAATCTAAACATGCCCACAAGCAAAAAAAACAATTGAACACTAATGGCAAATAGCCACCGATAGATAGATGGGTTGTAAGCACTACTTACCAACATTGAAAATAGATTTGAGTAAACACATTATATTGTTTTCAATACCAAAAGCTACAAATAATTGAAGGAACTTTTATTGTTATATATACATATGGATACAAAATATAGTTATTGCATTGACGTGGCAAGATCAAGGAATGTAATAAAATACATGAAATTTGGAAACATCATTTAAATGACAAACATAATCATAAGATGATGACAAATAATTGATGATGAAGTAGCCAAGGTAGCCTAGGTCACAAATGTGGGGGACTTGAACTCCTCACTTCCACATTGATGAGTCAAGTATTTAACCATTGTAGCACCGCCCCATAAGGTGATATTTTTGGACAACATAATTGTAATGAACATGATTTTGGACCAACATATTGTAATCAACTTCCATTAAATTTTTTTCAACATATTACATTAAATGAACTTTAAAAATTTAATGTATTATTTACATAAATAGGTAGGTTATAGGTAGGTTAGCCTAGGTAGGTAGTAGGTACCTATTAATAAATGCGTGTTTTTAAGTTTTATGTAGGTTATAGTCTACTAGGCCTTATAGGTACTTACTAAGTTTATGTTTATACCTATTTAGTAAGCTACCTATGCTTTAGATGTTATTTAGTAGGTTATGTCGATACTTACTAGCCTATTAATAGATCTAACCAAGGCATATTAGGCAGGTAGCTTAATTTATTAAGTAGTTATAGGCTTAAATTACCTACTTAATAGGCTAAACTACTTAAACCTAGGCCTAGGTTAAGTTACATACCTATTTAGTAGACCTAAGTTAGGCTAACCTAAATTACTTAGGCCTAAGTCAAACTATGTACTTACATAGGTAGCTTAGTTTAAACTACGTATTTACCTAGTAGGCCTAGGTTAAGATAAATACCTACCTAGTAAGCCTAGTAGGCCTAGGTTAAGCTACCTACCTTGTAAACTTAAATGGCTTAAACTAGGTTACATAACTAGTAGGCTTAAGTGGCCTAGGTTAGGTTAACTACCTAATAGGTTTCAATGGCCTAAACTACTTACCTAGCTAATAAGATAGGCTACTTACCTACTAAACTTAGATGGCCTATGTTATTTTATACCTATTACGCTTTGCAATCTATAATAGGCTTATGTTAGTAGGCTACCTACATGGCTGATAGGTATATTTAATAAGCCTAGGTCATTTAAGATACCTACCTAGAAGGCTTACACTACCTATTTATGTGCTACTTAGTAATCCTAAGCTACGTCCTAAGTAACCTACTAGGTAGGTTTAAACTAGGCTACCTAGTTAAGTTATTACCTAGCAAGTAGCCTATTAATTATGCTAGGCTAGATAAGTAGTTTAGGCCTAACCTAACCTACTAGTTATGTTACAGTAAATAGGTAGCTTAGGTTTAACAATAGGCTAAGTCACAAAATGAATATGGTTCATTTGATTTAGTGTAAAATCATAATGGTCAATTTAACTAAAGGTCAAATCATGATGGTCAACTTGATTAAATTCCATCCATTCAATATGGCCAATTTTATGGATGTTTGTGCATTTTGAACAAATCTTGGGTTTGACACTTGGTCAAATATGTCACTTTAGTGAAATGTACTTGTCAAATGTAACATACATTTTTCATGCCCCAAACCTTTAGTCAAAATGTACATATTGTTCGATCAATGTGAACATTTCGATCAATTTGACCTTTTGAAAAATCGTGATTTTCTTATAATGAAATGGTTGTTGAACTTTTCCTTTATCAATACTAGAATTGAATTTTTTAAAATGATAAGTTCATAATTTCATGATCCCCGCTCCTAGTTTTTTTAATCATTAAAATAAACTCTAATTTGTTACATTTTAGACTTTTAAAGTAAAATTATTTTAGTATTATCATTTTAGGACAAGGCATGTGAGTTAAGACATGCTTTTAGACATGTTTTGGATTGCTAAAATGAATTCTAATTTGGATAAAATTTAGATTTTTAAATATTTTTTTTATTATCTTTCTTTTTTTAGGATAAGGCATGTGAGCTACCTTCAAGCATATTTCGTTGCATTGAAACACAACATAGTTCAAATATACTTTACATATATCTTTGGAGTTTTTTTGTGTTAATTTGTTAAGCTCATTTTAAATTTTGAATCCCTAGAACCAATAGTTGGGGTAATGAATTGGGAATGTATTGATGTCATCCATTGTCAAAAACGATTTTTGTATATATGAAAAAATAAGATTCAATTGCCATAATGAAATTAAATGCATTCATAATTCAAAATGATAATTTGAAAGTCAATTGCATTTGGTCAAGATTATGGTATTTAAGATTTTTATTCACATTCTTGACTTCCAAGTGCCATTTTTCAAATTATTTGAGGAAGTTGTGACTTCCATTCTTTTGATGTTCAATTTTTGAATATGATGTTATATGGTCTCATCATAAAAGGCAATAAAGATGAAACTAATCACCACACCAATGTTTTTTTAAACAAATACTTGATATTACAAAATTGAAAATACCATAACATCATACATTTATTATTTTAAAACTTTTAATGATGTTTCATATGCAATCATCTCAATAGGGATTTAACATTAAATGGCGACATGTTTTTACAACCCATCCAAAAAGTTAAAAGCTAATGTAAAAACTTTAAAATACTCTCTAATAAAATCCAAATAGAAATGTGATAAAAAAATTCGAATTGTTTTTCAAATTTTGAGATTTTTTTCAAAAAGTTATAAAATATGCAAAATGATATACCTTTTTTAATTTATATTTTTCACATTCGTGCAAAATTTTGCATTAAAAAAGATTGTTACTATATATGAATAATTGGAGATATGGTTATTCTAATAATGATTTAGGCCCATTTTAGATAAGGAATCAAAACAAAGGTTGAATTCAAATCAAGCATTCCTATTGGTGCAATCATTGAAATCAACCTCAAAGGTTTTACATTGAGAATCAAAATGGAAAAACAAATAATTTCTTAAAAATCTATCATTTTATGACCCTAATTTGGCTATGAGGCAAAATGTTTTTACTTATTTAGGCCCTCTTTAAACCATGAATTGGCACAAAAAAATCTTGGGGCCAATAATGGGAAATTTGAACATTTTTTGGTTCATTGTTTGACCCCAAGATACTAATAAAGTATTATTTGTTTGGGGGTTGATGAGTTCATGGGTAAAGCCATTAAGGCCAACAAATAGAGACCAAGGATTCAACCCTTCGTATTATTTCATTAATTCTTTTTTGGTGTCATTTTCTTTTCATATTTGCTTCCTTTTTCAAGCTAAACCTTAAAAGTTGGACCACCATGGATGAACATAAACACAATTTTTGTAACTCTTATGTTTTTCATGGTTGTTTGACATGTTGTTGTTGTAGTTGTGGCATTGCAACTTGAACTTCATCAATGGTTGTTTTCACTATGGAAATAAATGGAACAACAAGAGAGAGATTTGTCTCGAGCTATGAATGAACAAATGGTTTTATGGAGAGGCAACTTTTAGGTAGTTATTCAACAACGATGTTCAAACAATGAACAAGATTAATTATAACAATTTTTCATTACTTGTAGTTGAGGTCAAGATAGGCATATTAACTCTTATAGTTATAAACATTTAAATAAGCATGAAAAGCTATAATGAGTGAAAACCTATATTTGACACACCTTTTTCATGCAACACTCCAAAATCTTCCATATCCCAAGTAGAAAAATAAAAAAACTCCCTCCATCATTCACAAACAAGCACAAACATTCAACAAGAAAAGAAGAAAAGCAAGTGAAGATATGAAATGAAAAACAAACAAGATACGGGGTTTGGTATAAGGTTTATTTTGACTCCAATGTGTTGATTTTAATTAAATAACAATGTTTTATTAGAACAACATTGGTCCCAAGGGTTGGAAATTGATCTCCCAAGTTGATAAAATATGCAAAACTAGGGTAGAAACACCCAACATCATCCATAGGCCCATCATCTCACGTGGATTAAAAAAATAAAGCCCAAAATTTCACACCAAGGTGTTCAAATTTTATTTTTTTGTGTTTGGTACAATTTAGGTGCAAGGGCATGTGGTCAAGAATTTTTTTTAATTCATTTTCGTTCATTTGTTGTTTGGTGGTATAATTACATATAACCATTTAAAGGTTGTTAAAATGTGAGGAGGGGTGGGTGGCATAACACCCAAGATGGGGGTTTTTTGGGGGATGAAACTAAAGATGATGAAGTGGTCAAAAGTCTACTAAGGGGGTGTAAGGTGAACACCCATGGAGGGCTTTTATAATTTGGTGAAGGGGTTTCAAATGTTTAGTGAAAGAAGGGGATATCAACATATAAAGGAAAAATCCATAACTATGTTAGGGTTTAATTATTAAACACAACAACAAACTAGAGAATCCTAGGGATTGGAACAATATTTATGAGCAGCATAAAGGCCATAAAATGAAAATTCCCCCCATATTTGGACATATTGAATTCCCTCCAAAAAATATTAGAAGGATTCATAAGTGCAAAATGAAATACAATTTACATTTTCGTTTTCAATATTTGACAATTTCAAATTTTACAACATGTCTAGTTAAAATATGAACTCCAACCTTTTTAGAGATCCTAATTCCACCTTTAGTAATCTTGATAACAAATAGAAATAATCAATAAGCATTAATAAATGTCAAGGTAGAACCTAAAAAGGAAATAAAGCCATATTTTGATGTTAAGGTCAAGGGAAAAGCTAAAAAGGATGAGAGTTAGATTTTAATTATGTAAAGGTAGAAGGCGTAGAGGATCAACTTTAACCATTAGATTCACAAACACTTTGCAAACCAAAAGGTGACGAAAAAGTTGGAAAATATCTCAAAATTATAACCATAGATTAACTTTATAATTTCAAATATAAAAAATTCTTATTTTATCATTGGATACAAAAGTTAGTAGTTCCAAGTTATGGGGTATAAACTTTAAAAAAAGGGAGATTTTTTAGGGCTACAATCTTTTGAACTTGAAATACATTCCAACAATTTGAACAACAAATGATCTCAACTTAGTATAAGAGGGTTTTGAAGATTTTACAATTTGATCAAATCCACTTTTCTATTATAATCACATTTTATTTCATTTTACCTTGATTTAACATATTTTTTGTAATCTTGGTTATATCACAATAGGCTCAAGGTTGTACCCCTTATAGGGCTAGAAGACACACCTACTTGTTGGAAGCTTGGGCCAAGAAGTAAGGGACAACCATGATATTAATTATATTTCATAAGCGAAAAAATGGTGCATCATCACAACCAACAACAAACAAAAAAAATGTCTTGCATGTAAATCAACCACACACAAATCAACTAAGGCTAATATAACTTTTACAACAATTGGAAGAGGGAAGTGGACATATCAATTTTTGGAAGAAGCAATGGAAGTGGTGGAAAGTGGAAGAACCACAATGAGAGGAATATCTAAGTTATGGAACATGCCATTGTTTTCCCTTGTAGATCATTTGAATGGCTAAACAAGGAACATGAATATTGGATTTTGGGGAGTGTTGATAGAGGAGGAAGATGTTGTTGTTGTAGTTAGTTGGGTATTCACAATGTAAGGGGTAAGACTATTTGTCAACATACAATGGTTAAAGTTGAAAGTGGCAAACCTCATTCAAACCAAACCCATTTCATTTCAAAATGGAATACCTATAAATAATTGGTGATATTGGTTCAAAGTTTAAACATCATCATCTTGAACTTAATATTTGTTAGACAGAGGGTCTTGAGGTTTATAGAGCCCAAGGATTAACCAACATTGTTTGCCAAACAATTTATATAGTAAACACAACTACATGGCATATCACATTTGGAATTTTGGGGTTGATGTGGGTTTAATGGCTCATTTTTGGTAGACAAAAACTCCATACAAGTCCATAACACTTTTTTCAATATGTGATCAAATGGACAAGATTGTTATTTTTAAAATTTCAATATTGTAATCTTTCACTACCAAATGTTCACCCACTTATGAAACCTCTTATACCTAGGTCAAAACATATATCAAAAGCTACCGAGCTAAACATGACATTGTAGATAGTGATATGGTTTTAGGTTTCCACTTTATATAGTTAACCAATTCATTTTTTGGACTACCCACCTTTTGAACTTTGGTCCTTCAATATATTATAAATTTTATTTTTTTTTCATTGGTTTTTTTAACATTTTTTGATCCACCCATTTTTGTACATCTTTTATCAATATAATATTTTCTTCTAGTCACATTTGTTTGACGGGTATATGGTTAATCATATATGTTTTCTTTTTTATCATCTTCTTAGTGCTTTAGATGTAATAATCAAAACTTAAATAGTCCCATATGCAAATTTTATAATTAATTTGTGTAAAGTTTACAAAGATCAAAATGAACATTGTGCAATAACTACATCCTTTCTATTCTAACTTCCATAATACCATTTTAAATATGCAATACCCGCATCTAGGTCTCATAAATAGTTGTTGGTTTTTTACATCCATTGTAATACTCACATATAAGTCTTGTAAATAGTAATTGATTTTTTAAACATCCATTACAATACCAGCATATAAGTTCGTAAATAATTGCTGATTTTTTACATCTTTTGCAATACCCACATAAAAGTTTCCAATGCAATATTTACAGGACTGATATGACATAATAATCTAGTCTAAGTACCACCAAATAATGTCATAATTATGGAATTAATAACAAATTATTTCAAATAATGTAAATGATTGATTATCATATTTAGAAAATTATTTATTTCTTAATATTAATTAATTGATTATTTGGTTGAACCTTAATTATTTAGATAATTAAAATATAAATTTAAAAATCAAATTGATAATGTGATATTTAATTTATTATCTTAATTAGATTTTTTATGTTGATAAGTTATTCAAATCATTATTTTAAATAATTATTCATGATAATTAATTGTCATAAAATTAATTTAGGTATATAAAGAGACATATTTTGGGTACCCAACCATTTATTGGTTATTTTGAAATGACCTTACATGTGGGTATTGCATTTAAGGTTGATTATTCACTTAAGGTTGCCTAAATTACCTATGGATTATTTGATTATTTTAGAATGAACTTGCATGCATGTATTACATATAGGCCTTGGTCTTCATTCAAAAGCCACCCAAATTATATATTGGTTATTTCGAAATGACCTTACATGTGGGCATTGTGTTTAAGGTTAGGTATTCATATAATTTGCAATACCCGCACATGTACCTATTTTCACCAATTAGAAATTTGGCCTTAATTTTTTGAATAATTAAATAAAATTTGTAACAAAACACACAAGAAGGTATGCCTCTTACCATTTGGTAATATCTCCAAGCTGACTTTTAAAAATAAATAAATAATGACATTACATTGTTTTACATATGTTTAAGCTTTAAAATTTCCCCCAAAATGTACCTTAGATTTATTTTAATTATTATAGACTTGTAAAAAAATGCTAATTAATTAATTTGTCTCAAATTCTAAACTTAAACCATAATTCTAACATTAAGTAGTAAATTTTACATTAAACCTTAACCCCCTATACCATCAATGTGACCAATTTTGCATTATGTTTATTTTTATATATGTTAAATCATATTATAAAATGAACAAATAAGTTTGCAAACATGAATTTCATGATGTATTGGCAAGGAGTCAAATATTTTTTTAAAAAAATTATGTTTTATGGTCGATGAATTATCACAATATGATATGGGTATTGCATTTAAACAAAAGTGGGTTAAGAAATATTGAACTTTAACAACTATGGAACATATGGAAACAAAAGAGATTCATAATTATGGTATAGATCTAAACAAGTGATAAGATCAAAAACTAATACAATGAATAAAGTCTAAAATATAAAACTTAAGCCCTTTTATATATGAACCAAATTCCTAAACATTAAATCATAAGACATAACCCCAAAAATCCAAATGATATTTTTCCATAAGGCCTATTACAACCTTAACAAAAAAAAGTCCTAGTGATATATGCTTTAAACCCAGAAAACTATGCAAAATATACAAATTATATAATGAAAAATAATTAAAAAAAAAGAATGTTTGAAAATCATTTAAACCAAAAATTTAAACATTTAAACAATAAACATTTGTTGACAAAAAAAAAACCTTAATCTTTAAAAAAATCAAATAAATTTTGTAAAAAACCAAAAGAAAAGATATGTTTATTACTTTTGTGTGATCTCTCTAAGCTAATTTTTTCCCACTTTCTTTGGAGGAAACATAGAATGAAATTATATTATTTCACATATGTCTAAACCTTAAAAATTCCCCCCAAATTTAACCTAGCTTAGGTTACTTATTATTTGTGAAAAAATTCCTAACTAATTCAGGTGTCCCAACCTTAAGCCTAAACCATAATCCAATAATACATATTTATAATAATTAAAAAGATGTATTGTAATGTCCATTCCATAAATAAATTAAGTAATTAAAAAAACATTAATTAAACCAAAATGGCAACAATTATGACATTGTTTCCATTATAAATTGTTTGTAATACCTACATATGGGGACCTATATTCATCATCCATGAACTAGTGCGAACTTTAATAATTTGATAGGTAGGATGGGAAGGGGGGGGGTGGGAAAAGTGAGGAGATAATTAGTTAGGTATTTGGTTATGTAAAAAACATAGGTAGGTAAGCATAGTGGTAGGTAGGAAGGTGGGTGCATAGGTAGGTAAATAAGTATATAGGTGGGTAGTTGGGTTAATAGGCAAGTTATAAGTAAAAAATAAGTTTAAGGAACAAAGTAGATATGTTATTAAGGTAGGTAGGCAAGTTAATAGGTAAGAGAAAATTACACCAACAAGGTAGCAAGGTAAATAAGTTAATATATAAGAAACAAAATACCTTATCAAGGTGGCTAAGTTTGTAGAGTACCTATGTCAATAGGGTGGTTGTGTATATAAAGTTATTAAATAATAAAATAGCTAAGTTAGTAAGGCAAGTGATTAATATATATGTTAGATCAATAAAAAAGTTAAGTCCATAGGTTATACAATTAACATGGTAATTAGGTTAGTAGGGTAAATAGTTAATATAATAACTAGGTCATTCGAATAATTAGTTATTAAGGTAGCTATGTCAATAGGGAATAATTAGTAAAGTACTAAAATTAATACAATATTTATTAGGGTAGAAAGGTGAGTAGGATAACTATATGTGAAGGTAGGTCTAATGAAAAAAAGGGTCAAAAAGAAAAAAGAAAAAGAAAAAAGTAAAGTGATCGATAGTGAAAGGAGATGGACTGTGATGAACCCAATCAGGAACTGAATGAAAAAACGCAACCCATCTAGTGGATAGAACGGCCAACTGGTGCATTGGCGGCTGGCTGCTGGTTCACTCTGGCCGAGCTGCAGGCCCTGACTACAGCCTAACGACCTCCCTCCCTTTCCCTTTTCCGTGGCTATTGTACTAAATAAAGTCGGCGCTGCACAACAGCCCACATGTTCCCATGTTAACTGTAAAAGTGCACATGTTCACCAGGGCCCTCCTCTCAGCAATAAAATGACTGTTTCTCATTGCCCAACTACAATGATTGGCTCAGGTGGTGAGATTTAAATACACACACACACACACACACACACACACACACTCTCTCTCTCTCTCTCTCTCTCTCACTTTGTACCATCCATCTTTTCAGGTTCATGGGTGGGGATGGGGATGGGGATGGGCCAGAAACTAGACAAAGCTAAGAAAACAGTGCACACTGGACGTGCTTAATAAATATTGATAAAAGGGTTTTTGCCGCCGTTGGGAATGCACACTACACGAATATGCAGCAGCAGCACCGGTAACCCTAAAAACCTGGAGCACCAGTAATTATCGCAAGCTTTCTTGTTCGCTTTCCAAAAGGGGAAAAGTGTAAAACAACAGACCAAATTTTTTCTTTTGTTTTATTAGCAGATGCATGCACGAAAGAAAGAAAGAAAGAAAGAAAGAAAAAAAGAAAGAAAGCAAGCAAGAAAGAAAGAAGGAATGAATGGTGATCCAGTCAAATCATCGACGAGAGGATCGCAGTCTGATCATTCGACGAAGAGTGCACGATACACTTTCATAACAAAGAATTTCTCATCCTCCCCACAAATCTACAGCAAAATCTTTCTGGGATTCTTTTTGCTCAAGTGGGTGGGAATCAAAGAGTGCAGATGGCAGCGCTGCTGTGTTCCCTTAGCTTGCAGCTCCAGCCGCTTGCATTGTTTCCAGTGGAACTCATCGCCGGCAGGCAGGGAGGAAGGGGGAAGAAGAAGCTAGATGCAGATAGTCTCGTCCGTTTTGGATACGTTGCTGGCAGCATCATCATCAGGCGGCGTGCTTACAGAGCCCCAGGGTAAGTTGATCCACAAAACAACTGCTTCCTGAGTCGTTCAAGATTCTCGCTCCCTCTTTCCTTGGGAAAAAAACGGTTATGGTCTCATTTCTGCTAGTGGTAAAGTTTCAACACAGGATTTAATTCCGCTTACGTACTTTGGTTGACGATTCTGTCTTAATTTTCTCTGAGAAGAACACATGTCTTCTTTCTTTCTTTCTTCCTTGTTCACATCCGCAATCGTCTTGAGTTGGAAGTCCACTGGAGAATTTAAGATGAAAAAGTCCATGTTTAAATCTTCCTCGTATTAGTTTCTATCTTCTCCAAGGTCTACTGTCTGATTCTTGAAAATACTTTTTTGTGAAGATGTGGCATGTCTTGTGTGCAATCAGCCCGCCCTTCTAGGAGGCCCTCCCTTAGGTATTATACAATCTGGGGTTAATGCACAGTGGCAACTAGCCACAAAGCTGTGGCCATTTATCAAACAGGTTTTGCAGAGTTGCAAAGCTCAAGAAATGCCAACTTCAACAATTGTCCTGTTGCCCATTAAAGGGAACATAAAAGTTATCATGTTGCATTGCTGCTTGGTGGGTGATAGTGAAAACCTTGGGACTTCGTTCCAGCCATTTGCTTGTATGGCTCTCTCTGGTTGTTCCTTCTGCTTTATGGCTCATTTCAAGGTTGCCATGGTTGCAGATTATTATGTGTGAGGCCTTGAGATCCACAGACGTGCTGAATTATTCTGTGAGGATGGGCGGACTAAATCTGAGTGAGTTATATTAACATTGGCAAATGGCAGTGGTTTGCTGAGGAGGAGGGAAAAAATCTCATCCTTTTGCAGAAGTGAAATGGATCAAGCATCAGGGAAGAGTGTATCAGCTACTACATGTGGCAAAGGGGATGCAAATGATGCAAAAGAGGCTGAATTGCTTCACTCCTTTTATGCCATCCCCAGTATTGATAAAGCATGGACAAGTTCCTCCCGCAAAGGTCAGTCATCTATTATTGTGGTTCATTTCCATAGAATGTAAAAGTAGAGGCTTCAAACTGGCTAGTCTCCATTCAAGTATCTTTTCATTAGGCAGTTTGCATCAGTCATTGATGTTTTTGTTATTGTGCATTGTTCTTGAGTGAATTCAAAATAGTTATGCTCAATACCTTTGTACCAGGGAATGGTGGAATTGATGTGGTGGTGGCAATGAGCCAGCTTAACCTTCCAGCAAATGCCAAGCGCACATTCATGTCCACGGTTTATATTCCAGATCCAAGTGCTAACATGTCAGACTACCATTGGTCACCCTTTCCTTTTGAGCTCAGTGGGGCATCACTTATAGTCCCTTCCCCTTCTGGTGCAAAGCTGCTAGTAGTCAGGAAGTCTGATGTTGAATCCAAAGATGGAGCTTCTTCAGTCAAGCTAGAGATTTGGGGTCCCGGCCAACTTCTTAAAGACATATATGTTCCAGCCTCAAAGCATGGCTCCATTTATGCTGATGGATGGTATGTTGAAGCTCACAATGATCATGCTTGAAGACTTCAGGGGGGGGTTGGGTTGCTGTTTCTATTATTGCGAAATTGTGGCATTTGTCCATGTGACCACTGTGAGTAAGCACATATTTCTCTGTGGACTTGAAATTTGTGATCCAGCCATTCTTTGGCCTCATAGTAGTGTCAGGTTCAGAATTGCTTTCTAGATAATGCTTCATGTCTCATCTTTGGAGACCACTCACTAATGTTAAGTCTTGAGGCATGGGAGCTCAAAGCCAATCCTAAGTCTTTCTATGTTATTTCATCAAGCTCATGTGTTGTTGAACGTAAGTTTGAAGCATTTTTTTTCAACTTTTCACAGGTTTGAAGGTGTTTCATGGAGTCAAGACGAATCTTTCATTGCATATGTTGCAGAAGAGCCTGCAAACACACGGCCTGTGTATGGACAGTCTGTGTCTTCATGTGCTGGACAAAGTAGCAGTGATAGTCTTGAATCAGGAAGTTGGAGGGGGCAGGGGGATTGGCTGGAGGACTGGGGTGAATCCTATTCAGGGAAGAGAAGACCAGTGCTCTTTGTTGTCAACATTGCAAGGTATTGCATAGTGCAACTGTACCTGCGGATTCTGGATGCAAAAAAATATGGAAAGCTTTCCAATTTACTTGACCTTCACAGATTAATGATAGACAACAAGCTTTATTACCAAAGCAGTGGTGACTTTGCATGCAAAGCCTTCCGCCCAAAGAGATTTTCTCATTGATGAATTATGTTACACAGTTTAGGATTGTTGCACTATAAAATATGTTGTGTTAACTAGTGCAATTTATGGTCAGTTGGTGCTTAACTGAACTCACATTCTAAGCATCATCTGCATTCAGGTTGGAAGCTTTGAAGAAAGATTTCATGAAGAAATTGTCTTATGCGAGCTTAGTGCTCAGTGGGGCTGTGCAGATTGTGGAAGGCATCCCCAAGGATATTAGTGCTGGTCAAGTGGTTTGGGCACCTCATCTGGATATGCCTCCCTCAGATACTGGAGGAAAACAACTCCTGGTGTTTGTGGGCTGGTCTTCTTTTGCTGGCAACTTTAGTACCCCCCGGAAATTGGGAATGAAATATTGCTACAACAGGCCTTGCTCATTGTATTACGTTGAAGCTCCAGTGCCTGGAAGGTGATAGAGCTTGCAGTCATCCTCAGAACATGTGTAAAATGAACCTTTTATCATGTTCCCAATGCTTTGTCTAAGCACAAACATGAGGCCTGCTAACTTGAGGTGATAACTTGGTCACTGTAGTGGTCTACAATCAGCATGAAGCTGATAGCTTAGTGGCTAGGATTCATGGCCAACTTACAAGTGTTTATTGAGGTTCATTTCACTTCCTAGTCATGCTAGATATTACTCTTGGCAGCCAAACCAGCTATAATTGTTGTCAGTGGGTACATTGGGTGCTCGAACTGTGGGTATCTGATGTCCTTGGGGAAGAATAGGCAATCAGGTTGCCCCCCTGTTCAGTGGTCAGAAAGTTTCCACCTTCCAAAGGGATTCAAAGGATGAAGAGACACTCAGTCAGTCTCGATTTGTAGACTTATTGTCGTTCTTCTTTCTCCACAGTCTGTTATCATCCTATGTTGTTCTGGTTGGGACAATCTTTGAATTCAAATACTTACCATAGGGTGTCAGAACATTGTCACAGCCATTACTTCAACTATCAACAGCTTGGAGAGTCTTGACATCCAGCTACTTATGTATTCCTTGTGATTGCAGTGAAACATCAAAACCAGCAGCAGTTGCAACAAAGCTAACAGCAGATATCAGCAGTGCGATCTCCCCTCGTTTCAGGTTACTTCCATCTAGGTCACACAGATATGTATGTGGTGGTCATCAGCAGGTCATTTTTCCATGTGGAACCATGTATGAGGACTGCAGTCATGTGGAAATTCCATTGTGTTTTGTTGTGAAAGGACTTCACCTGTAGGAGCCAAAATTACCTTGTCATGCTTGTAGGATCTTCTAACAGGCAATTGCCTTGTCGTGGTTGTTTGGTGTATGTTTGCAGCCCAGATGGGAAGTTGCTTGTGTTTTTGTCTTCCCAAGCAGCTGTCAATACTGGTGCTCACAGTGCAACCAACTCTCTTCATTCCATTGATTGGCCAGCAAATGGGTCATTGGGGCCTCACATGCAAATTAGAGATGTGGTATGCATGCATGTGACTATTGTGTCTGATGTTTGTTGGGGGCCTAAAATGTTGCATGTAGGATATTCTAAAATTCTTGGAGGTCAGTTATGCATGTGGTATGCAACCAACTCACTTCATTCCATTGGTTGGTCAACAAGAAGGGTCATTGGGGGTCTCACATACAAATTAGAGATGTGGTCTGCATGCATGTCACTATGGTGTCTAATGCTTATTGGGGCCCTAGAATGTTGCATATAGGATGTTCAAAACTTGCGGGAGGACAATAACTTACAATGCAAGTTACTACAAGCATCTGCTGAAAATGGATGGGACTTCTAAAGTTGGTGCTTGATGTGGCAGGTTCCAGTTGTACAGCATGCTGAAGAAGGTGGCTTCCCAGGCCTCTATTGTTCCAACCTCATTAGCAATCCTTGGTTGCCTGACAATTGTACACTATTGCTATCTTCAGCTTGGCGGAGTCAGCAGGTCATTCTTGGTGTAAACATTTTAAGGTGCTTTTGTCTCCAGCATGGCTAAGTTTTTGACAATCACAATCACATTGGTTACAGATCTTTCACTTTTCTTTTTGCTGTGCTTGTGAAACTGTGTATTCTATTATGCTGTCGTGTTACAAGTTCATGTAGACATGACTTCGCTTATACCACTTGTGTTTGGCATGGCATGCAGTGGGGATGTCATGAGGGTCAGTCCTGCTGATTCACAAGCTTCTTGGAACCTTCTGGGCTTGCAAAATAGGTCTACTATTGCAGGTACTGTGACTGTAGCTTCTTTCATGGTGAGGGGCTACGTTTTAGCTCTTTTGATGAATGGATACAAAAGTGCTCAAAGTAACGTAATGTTGTTAGCCTCTTCATGATGTATTTGTAATCTGAATGGATTGCACCCCTGTTCCAAGAGGTGGTGTTACATTCTACATACATTATGTATAGGTTCTTCTACTTGCTAAATCAAATAGGCAAAGGAAATTCTTATAAGGGGAACTCAATTCATAATGTTGCAGCTTTGTTTTGTTTTGTGTTGTGGGTGATTCTCATGCAGTTGTAAGCTCCCCAACCAAGCCACACAGTTTGAAGCTAGGCCATCTCATACCACCTAGCACTCCAGTCAAGACTGGAAAAGAATGGAGCTGGTTTAACATATCTGTTCCTTCACTGAAGTATGCAGAGAAGGTAATTGCACTTCTTGTGCAGAGTTTTGGTGAGAAGCAGACTATTGTTTATGAGTCTGCTACAAAATGAAGGGTCCAATCAATATCCATGCATTGTTTTGAATGAACCAGGTTCGTATAGTTGCTGTTGTTGATGGGAAAAATTCTAGTTGCTGACACTTATAGATGGGTCTCAACTACTTCATGTTATGTTTGCAGGTTGAAACATCAATGTCATCCATGCAATTTGAAGTCTTGCAAATCCCTGTACCTGTCACAGAGACTCACAAAAATCTCTCTGAAGGTAGGGTAGTATGGACTCTACACACGGTATTCTGAGAGTGACTGGTTTAGTGCAACAACCATTGGTCTCTGGCTTGTTTCTACTTTTGTATTTCATGCCTTCAGTAGGATCTTTTAGATTTGGTCTACCTAAATTTACCAACTGATGTAGGGTCCAGTATCTTGTCTTGAATTTTCTATTAACATTGCTTTTGACATATTCAGGTGCCAAGCAACCATTTGAGGCCATATTTGTTTCTCCAAAGGCTTCAAACAACAAACCTTCAGCTGGAGAGACAAAGAGTCTTGATGACATCCCTCCCCTTGTGTTGGTTTTGCATGGTGGCCCACATGCTGTAACACAGACAAGCTTTTCAAGAACAGCTGCATTCCTGTCAGCCTTGGGCTTCAATCTCCTCCATGTCAATTACAGGTACTTAGAACAGCATGCAACTGTCTTCATGCTAATGCTAATAGACATGAAATTGGGGACATTATCCACCTTGTGCTCCTGTTGTTCAATGAACGAATTGTCAGATTCTTTCTTTTGGTGGATTGGAATGGGAAAATTTGTAGGCATTTAGCAATGTCAAGGATTGGTCATTAATGTGCTAAGGCATGGCTGTCTAGTGAACCTTAGGTAGTAACCTTGCTCTGAATGCTTTGACAATCATGTAAAAGTTTGATTCAAGAGGGGTTCCTGTAACATTTGACAGAGGCTCATTAGGATTTGGAGAAGAAGCACTGCAATCTCTCCCAGGCAATGTAGGTCATCAGGTAAGATGAGTATCAGCACAGTTCTTCTCCCTCTGGGTGTTTTGTAAAACATGTTGGTGCCAATGGCACTTTGTTTTCATGGGCTTTGCTGTTCTTGATAGAAGGCCACACCTTGGCCTACTATTGTATGTCTGCATTGGTTTGGAGGGAATCCATGACAAGTTTCGAACATGAGAGTGCAAGAGCAGACCATGTTCTAGGCTCCAAGACCCAAATGAAGAATCCAAGACAGATTATGAAACTACTGTTGCTCTATTGAAGAGGGAAAATCTGGAAATAGCAGTTGAGCCATATTTGCTTTTATGTTTATTTTGTGCAGGATGTTGGTGACGTCCTTACTGCCCTTGACCATGTCATTGAGAATGGTTTGGCAAATCCAGCCAAGGTTGCAGTCATAGGTGGTTCACATGGGGGCTTTTTGACATCTCATCTCATTGGCCAGGTAAAGGCTGTTATACCATCCACTTATGACCATTTATCCCTATCAGTTTGAGCATCTTTCTGTCCCAGCAGCTACAGTTGCCATTTTTTGTGTTGATTTTGGCCTGAAATGCCAATAGTTCAGACAGCCAATTTTCACCAATTATTCTGAGCAAGCATTATGTTACTGCATTTAAATTAGCACCGGGAGGAAAAGAATGTTGAAATTTCATTAGATAATACTTTCATCAATCAGATGTTCACTACAGTGTTGGGGGCCTATGTCTAGGCACCTGACAGGTTCACTACAGGTGTACTAAGAAATCCCGTGTGCAATGTATCATCAATGGTTGGCATCACCGACATCCCCGACTGGTGTTATGTTGAAGCGTTTGGCAAGGGGGGATTGAATTCCTATTCAGAGGCACCCTCTGCACAGGACCTAAATGTGCTCTATCGATGCTCACCAATCTCTCATCTTTCCAAGGTATTCAGCCATCCTAACTTGAAAACAACATAGAAATGTTAGGGGATTTTAAAATTTCCATTCAGGTTTGGAAAAGTTGAGTCCTTAGTTGGTTGTGCTGTGTATTGGAGGTAGAGTTCATGTTTCAACATGGAGTTGCTAGAAAAAGGTAGAAAAAAGCTGGACCCTCCTATGAAAATGTGAGCACCATTCGACAGTCATAACTTGCCTTTTCAATGGTCATTGTGGCACCAACCATGAACAGTCATTCTTGGATTGAAGATGTTTGGTGGAGATATCTCCTGGCTAATTTTAGGGTGTGGCTATATGCAGGTGAAGGTACCAACATTGTTCTTGCTTGGGGCACAAGACCGTAGAGTGCCAGTCTCCAATGGTTTCCAAGTAAGCTGGCCACATCATTTTTGCAATTGTGTGATCACCTGGTGTTCACCTAATTGGGGAACTACACCTCTTAATTGAAAAAATATTATCTGTACCAAGCAGGAGTTCCACTCAATTTGAGCACTATGATAGCACTTATTTTCTAGGGCTTGTAGTCTGCTTTTGGAATCTTGTTTAGATTCGATCCTCAGGTTTCTCACCAATGAATAACAAACGCTAATGATGACTGTTTGGGGTATTGTTGCAACAGTACGTGCAAGCATTGCGGGCATCTGGATTGGAAGTAAAGGTCATCCTCTTCCCAGAGGATGTGCATGCCATAGACAGGTATGCCTTTCAACACACTAGGTGTTTTCCTAGAACAAGATGGCAACACCACAAATTAGAACACATAGTATTAGAATTGTAAATTTCATCAATTGGCATTGTGATAGGTGGGGTAGGCCTGAGAGTTTGTGACTCTTTTGTACCCTCACCAAGTTTTCTTAGAAAGTCTGTGACCCAAACTTCATGATTGGTGGACCTTGTCTGTGCAAAGAAATGTTTAACAATGAATGTAAGATGGTATTGCAGGCCTCAATCTGAGTTTGAAGCCTTTCTCAACACTGGGACATGGTTGAAGCGGTTTTTGCAGTGAAACTTGGTATTTCATCTAATCTTGGTTTTGAGGTCAAATAAGCTTGGATAAGTTGATAGGTAAATCAATTAGTGATATTATGTTATCAATGGGCCTTTGTGATTGGCACACTGTTGTGTCTGTGGGCCTCCAGATTTGTTGAGTTTCTGGAGTTGAGATCAAAATTTGCAGGCAAGCTAATGATTGGGACATTGTTGAAATTGCCTTAGTTCATGGAATGCTTTGGAACTGATTTGGCTAATTGTTAGTTTCTCTGGGAATGACTTCATCCTATCACTAAGTAGCATAGCTAGATCAATTATTTCAGATATCAGACAATCTGGAGTTGGGCATGGTATTGACTTACTTTTACTTCACAGGACAGTTCAGAATGGCTTGGAATGTCACTGGGGTGTTCATGAGTCTTTGGAATGTCTTTGAAATGTTTGGGAATGCATTGGAACTTGTTGGGAGCTTTGGGAATGCTAATGAGAATGCAATATTGTCAATTGAACTGAGTCTGGGAAAGGATTGGATGATGATGTTCTAAAACACAATAAAAGTATTTCTTTCACTCTCTTTACCTCCATCATTCTCAGTTTCTTTTGCTCCCTTGTTGATGGGCTGAAACTTAAGCAGTCATTCTCAACTTTCTTACCAATATTCCCAACAGTGTTCTTTCGACATATGAGGCTCGAATGTCATGCAATGTGTACAAACACTACTATGAAAACATGTTCCCTAAGAGCATCTCCAGTGGCGGGAACTCCTCTATTAGTGTTTATCGCATCCAACGACTTGGATTAATTGTTTTCCCCTCACTACCCATAACCCTCATAGGGTGAGACAAAATTGAAATGGAGCACAACTAAGGCCGATCATTAAAGGTGTCCAATGAAAAGTGATCATTTTAGCATCTTGGGATGCTATTTCAGCCACACTGTTAATATGACCCTTTGGCAAGTCAAACTCAGACTTCATCTAAAAAATGAAACAACACAACAAAGCTTCATCCAGATTTTTGCATACAATGGGAAATTGGATATGTTCTAACTAGTAGACAACTTCACACAATTGAGGCCAAGTGAAATGGATCTTGCCCAAACTTCTAGGCCTTAGTAGTCAATGTACCATTTTCATCCAAGATCCATGTCATTGTGCGCATAATGGATTTTTATCACTTAGCCTTAATAGTCTATGGACCATTGTCACAAATTTAGGATGTGATGAATTAATAATGAAAATCATATGAAATTCATTCATTCATAAGGTTTGTACATTTGACACACAAATTTCATGCATTGAAAACATGTTTGACACACAAATAAATGTGTTGACAGGTAAAGTATGAACCTATGAATGAATATCATACATATTTCACATCTTTCAATAAATTTGTGTGTCAAATGTGTTTTCAATGCACAATATCAATGTGTGAAATGTATGAATTATGAATGAATTAATGTTACATGATTTTTAATTTTAACTTGTGAGATGCTAAGTTTGTGATGATGCCCACCCTAATTCCACTTCATTGTCAACATAATGAATTTTTATCACATAGCCCTAACATTTGATGGACCATGTTCACCTTAATTTCTTGTGGGCATCACCACAAGAATCTATTTGCTCAAAATTATTTATGGTTATAATTGATTAATTGATTTTGCATGGTCAATGTTTCCATAAGCTTGAATGGAAAACCTAAGTGGAACTAACCATGGGGACAACATTGGACCACAAGCAACCAAAACACAATAACTATGGCATTTGTTGGGCTTCAAGGATATCATTTGTGAAACCACAAACACTTGCAATCAACTCACTTCTTATTCAAATATGATCCACTTGACAATGTTGTTTAATGATAAACCGTGAAAATAGAAAACCCTTGTAAACATTACAAGAAGTTCAAAATTGTATCAAAAAAATCCCAACATTTCTTACTTGAACTCCAAAATAATTTCTCTGTTCACAAGTTAGAGAAAACCAATGTTGGATAAGTTACTTTGGTAGGTCACAACTCTATGTAGCACAAAGTATAAATCGTTATTAAAAAATAAATAAAATGACAATAATTGATGATGAGTTCCAAATAATTTTAGTTCTCAAGGATATGTATTTGCCCCTTGGCAATGAATGAAAAAATAATTAAAATTTAAAACCTATGTAAAGAAATAATGCCATCATTTGCAATGACATCGATAGTCCATGGCTAGTAGAAAAAGAAGAATGCCTTGAAAAAAGATGATACAAACATTTTGAACAAAAAATTGGACTGCAAACATAGAATCAAAATGGCATGACCAATGTCAACATCCTTCACAATTGTTGTGGAAATCTTGATTTCTTTTGTTTTTTTACTTCACAAACATAACAAGGTCTAAAAGAAGAAATAACTCATTTTTTGAATTGAGATCACAAACGCATGCATTTGCACAATAGTTGGAAGGAGGAGAATTGTAAGTTGTAACCATGGATAATGATGATGATGAGCGAAATGAATAACACCGAGATTGTAATTCAACAACCAACTCCTTTGGATTCTTTCCCAACTTGCTTCCATGGTTATTGTGACTTGCAACATAGTTAACACCTTTTTGGTGGAACCAACAAAGGTTCGAACCGTGAAATTAACCTTTTGTTGAAACAAAAATTAAAACTTTGATTTTTTTGTTATAAAAAAAAGATCAATTATAAGCACATTGGATTTTATTTATTTTTAAACTAAAATTTGTAAATAAATGGTCAATTTTAATTTGTTGTAAAATTCCATCCATGTTTATAAAATTTTCAACATTGGAAAATGTTGGTTTGCACATCAAATTGGACCTTGTTTTTCAATAGGGCTCAAAGGTTATTGAACTTGAGCTTTACATCGTTGCACACTAACATTAACAATCAACTAATCAATTGATGAAAAAAATGAATTTCCATTTGAATGACATTGCATTCAACTTAAATTGAGTTGAATTCAATTCCAATTTGAATAAAATTCAATTGAAAAGAAATGGGATGCAAATTGGTGAAGAAAGTATTGAAGATTTGCTCATGAACATGGTATTGGAAAAAACAACCTAAAATTACATAAATCCAAAAAGAAACCCTTTCACTGTTTTTTAAAATTTGGAACTAGTTAGCTTGTGTTATTGGCCCAAGTGTGAACACATTGAAGGCTTAGCTGATTTTTCCTTCCAAACCCAATTTTTGCAATTTGCTTGAATTTCCAGCAACAAAATCCAATAAAAAATCAATATCTTTTGCACCTTAGTTCTAAAAATTGTGAAATACATTCTATTAAATCTTATTCATTAAGGGCTTTCGAACAATACCAAGAATGCCCCCAAATTACAATACAATTTCTAGTTTTGATTTTATTTAATTTTCATTGAGAAAATAATTCAATAATCAATAATTTTCACATTGTAGCTCCAAATTGTCTCAAACCAAATCAATGCACCTCTACTCATTGAGAGCTTTCCAAAGATATCAAAAGTGTGACATGAAGCACCATGGTTTGGGAGATCTCAACATGACAAAATAAAACAAAACAAAACACCGTGCTTCATAAATTCTAGTTTGAAGTTATCCAAGTGATAATTTATGGAATTTAAAATTGTTATACCTAAACCAAATTTGTAGCAAAGTGATTTTTTTTTTGTCACAAATAAAAAATGACACTATTTTTCTTGCAATTGAAAATTTTTTATGGGGTTTTTTCAATTCTTTTTGGCATGAAGATTTAAACCAATGAATGATTTTGAAATTTGTGTCTTTTTTTGAAGAAAAAAAGGGAAAAAAAGGAATTTTTCTTCTTTTTTGATGTAAATGAAACTATTTTTGCCAATGTTTGTGGAAAATTTTGATATCACATATAACTTAGTTTGAATTTAGGTAGGAAAATAATAATAATTTCAACATAACAAGCCAACATTCATGCAAAATTATGCAAAAAAATACCAATGTGAACATCTTGAACTTGGGCATGAAAATTATACAAGTTTTAACACAACAATGTTGTGTGCTACTAGATTCACACCCAACACTATCAAAACTAGTGCATCTTTATATATGATTGATTCACATAAATCAAACTGCATTCACAACTATAGGAATCCAAGCTCAAAGCAAAACACAAAAAAATCAACAAACTTTGACATCAAACCACATCTAATTTTCTTGTGTATGCTCTAAAGTTTCATAACACAAACAATGAGATTTTGAAGTCACACCTTGAACATAAACCTCCCAAACACATAAAATAGTTGAAAAATCATTCACACTAAATTAGATTCCAACAACAAACCAAATCTTACAAATGTGTTTTTTGATATTATCCCATAAAAAGCTAACAACAAACCTAAACATGAACACAAAATTATTCACAAAAATAAAGATGTTACCATTTTGAACTTAGGTGTGAAATTATACAAACTTCAACATGACAAGCATAAACATCAATTCACATTTGTGCACAAAAAATTAAGAATGTAAACATCAACATAAAATTTGAAAAATATGTCCTCAAATGATATTCATATGTAAAAAGCTTGATAACAAGAAAATATTTTACTGGTCATTGAAGTTGCATATAATGTTGAACCCCATTTCTTTTGGTGTGTTTTTTTTTTAAAACACAATTAATGCCAATTATCAATAGCAAGTGGCAAATACATTTGTATTAATGAAATATATGATAAGGCTAAGTTGTAACATATACACATACAATCAATGTTAATGAAATTGAAGGTTATTAATCACATGACACACATTTTCACCCATTGAAAATTCTTCAAAGTATTCCATAAAAGTCATTGTTTAATATAAATTGATATATATTTTTGAAAATATTTGTTACGAATGAAAAGAAGATATGATGGATGAAGTCCATTCATCATGAATAAAACATTATTTGCATGAATGAATTTCATCAATAAACCCACCGCACAACAAAATAGTTTCCATGGAAAATGAAATAATCCACCCTTTGCGAAGTGTGGATTTTGCTTTAAAACATGTTCACCTTTAACATTAAATATGTTTGGTCCCGCTAGGCCGCGTTGTGAGGGCGCAAGGACTTGGCAGGGACCAAACTAGGCCTAGATGAGGACCTCATGCCTACACAACAGGCGCAGAAATTGAAGTTATGGCCATTGTTCAAGGAGGCCAAGGAAACGGGCAAGCGTGCCTTTTGGTGTGTACTTGAATTTTTTGTTGATGACATTCAAATTTGCCCGCCCTCCTCTGTTTAAAGGCCCAGCACCAGAGAGACCTATGCGTAGTATTATGGAACATGCACAGGGTGGTGTAAATAAACTGGAAACAAAGGTGCAAATACTAAAGTTGTTTTAGGGTGGTAACCTCATCTTACTAACCAAAACCTAACATTTCCCACGCAAACATTTGCCACACATTGAAAGGTTTGATTCACTTGTGGTAATGCGCACTATGTAGTTAAGAAAAACAAAAGCAATAAAACATAGCGACGGGTTGTTGCTTACTTTTGCAGCCACCTCAGCCCAAACCTGTCATAATGGAAAAAAGGAAACCATGATTCTTATCTATGGCTATGGGTCAATAGGGGTGCTGCCCCTAATTTGTTTGTTTGCATGGTGTACATTGCCCTTGTTGGCTCCAAACACAAGAGTGAATCCTTGTTCTAAAACTTGGTAATGGATATTGCTAAAGTTCAAATTCTAAGGGGCATAGTATTATTGAGAGGGGATTTTAATGTGTCTATTGCAGCGCTACTAAATACCATTGACACTAGTGACCTTTGTTAATTGTTACATGTGCTTGAGCTCGTTGAGACTGAGTAACCAGGTGTTATGGCTAAGCAACACAACCATGACGTCAATGTTGGCGGATGGGGCCGCAAGCTCTTGGACCTATGTTTTGACGCTGGGCTATTCATCCTCAATGGTCGGACATTTGATGACAAATAAGGGGAGTTCACTTGCTTGGCAAATGGGGGGCGCACCATTGTCGATTATATTGTTGGTTCACTTGAAGTTTGGTAGACTGCTACACATTTCAAGGTGATAATAAATGACACCTACTATTGCACGGTGGGGGGAGACTTAGACCACATGTCGTTGCACCTATGATTGAACATCAATTGCAGCTCTGTTGAGCCACAACATACGGTTGAAACAAATTTTTTTTTGCTTAGGTTCAAATATGATAAATCAAAAGTTAAAGAGTATTGGTTTGCCCTAACAATGAGTCTTGGAAACCTGTGGGTTGTTGATTCAATTGGGCATCTAGGGGCATACATGTTAACTAACCTACTACAATAGTGTGTGGGTGTTGTAACAAAATCTATTTTTGGCAACAAGCCTTCGAGAAGGAACTAAAAAGAGAGACACTGCCATAAACCTTGGTTTGACGTCAACTATCATACAACAAAACATGAGCTAAAGCTTTGGTTGAAAGCTAACCCTGATTCACACATCACTAAACATTAAGAAAATAAACTTAAAAATTTATTAAAAAGGAAAAAAAAATTCTAGAAAATTACAAAAGTTCAACATATGTGTGTGCTTACCAAGGTGGATGTGTTTTCGTTTTGGAAAAAGTACCGACTAAGGGCATTCATTGTGAACAAAATCAGTGCAGATGCGTTTTTGGAAGGCATTCATGGGGCTGATTAGCTAGTCTTTACCACTCGTATTGTTGCAAGTTGATCACTCGACTGAAGTGACAGAACCTCCACCTAGCCACACCCTGAATACAAATATCACACTTGTTGAGTTGTTTCAAGTGTTGAAAAAGCTACAAAGGAACAAGGTTGTTGGTTTGGATGGTATGAAAGTTGAATCCATTTTGGATGCAAGAGAGTTGCTACACATGCCATTACTGACAACATTCAATTGCTTTTTGGCGGAGGGCTTTCCAGAAGCCCTTTCCACTGGGGTGGTCCATGCGCTTTTTAAAGGGGGCGATGCCTCTGAATTTGACAAGTACAAGGAAAAAACAGGTGGGCCTATCCTAGCAAAGTTGTTCGCTATGATCCTTGACAAAAGGTTGAGCTAGTGGGCTGAACAACATGGGTTACGTGCCAAAGGTCAAGTTGGGTTTTGTAAAGATTATTGCACTACTGACCAACTATTCATATTACAGACTTTGATAGAATAAAGCAAGGCAAAAACAAAGTCATTCTATTGTTGTTTTGTGGACTTCAAAAAGACGTTCAATATTGTGTTGCATGAAGTGCTATGGCAAGTGTTGGCTGGCCTTTGGGTGGAGGGAGGTTTCATGTGATGCTTACAGGTGATGTATCCTAAGGATATTGGATGCATCAACCACCCAAGCAAGGGTGTCACCTCTAGCTTTAGGTGGCTGAAGCAAGGCTGTCCTTTTAGCCCCTTGTTGTTTATGCTATATTTGGATGCCCTAGAGGGGCGCTTGGACGGCAAAGAATGCGATGCACTAGCCTTAACAAACTTGCATGTATGACTGCTGCTTTTTACAAATGACCTCGCTCTAGTGTCAAAGTTAGAGGTGGGACTACAACAATAGTTAGACTCGCTCTGACAATTCTATGTTGAACGTGAGCTTACAATGAACATGAAAAAAACAAAAGTCATGGTGTTCAATTCTACTAACCCATGCTAAGAGTTTGTGTTTGAAGGTGGTGCTATTGAGAGTGTGCAGACCTTCAAATACCTGGGAACCTAAACAGTGTAGTGGAACATCTGGTAGTTGCCAACATGCGTTCACTATTCGTGCTGAACCACTGATGTGTGGAACTATGTATTATGGACGTTAAGCTACGTTGTGACCTCTTTAACATGCTAGTGTGTTCCACAACATGCTATGGCTATGAGGTTTAGGTGGACTCCAAGAAAATATAAGCTATTGAAGTAGTGAATTGAAGGTTCCTCAAGTCCTTGTTCGAGGTGTGAAAAACAACTAGCACATCCATCGTGTTGGTAGAATTTGGCAAGCTCCCCTTTGAACACTTTGCATTGGGACAAGTGTTGTTGTACTATAACCGTGTGAACATAGTCACTAAAAATTACATCTTGGGAAAGGCATGGGAAGCCCAACTCGCTATCCTTGCTACAGGAAAGAAATGCTGGGTTGGATTTGTGAAAAAATGGCTACTCAAGAATCAACCCCAATAGGCGGTAGGTTTTCTACTTTTGGTTTAATTGTTGTTAGAAACGGCGCTTCAGCTTGTAGCGGCTTGTGCGTTGTAGGTTGAGGAGCTTATAACGGCCCATGTGTTTCAAGCAGGGACTATTTAATCACCGCTGGGAACGGCTTTTGGGACAATGCACATACATCCGACTCGTCTAGTAGGGGTGAGAGGCTGGGCGAAGAGCCAAATATGTTGGTGTAACGCGCACAATGTATGGGTGGGAGCTCGGATGGATGAGCTAGCCACGTTACAACTAGTGTAATAAATGGGTGCTAAATATGCAGTGAAAGGCCTAACCAACTAGGAGGCTGGGGCATCGACCCCTCCAGGTTTTCTCCACACAATGTGGAGTGTAAAAAAGGTGAAGGATAATATGCAACTGACTTGCATTGAAAAGCTCTTTATCAACTACAAGATTAGGACCAATGTGTAGATACGATACTTGTGCTTCAAGGGTATGTTGTACGAAAGCGAAAGCTACTTGTGTGACATCAACTTTGCTCAGTTGTAGAAAGTTCTGGCTTGGTTTTGGTGTGGCAACACGTAGCTTGAGGTGATGCTAGGTGTGTGGAAGGGCGTGCCATATGCAAAGAGGCTTTGTTGGGGCTGCGATTTAGGGAAGGTAGAGGATGAAGAACATTTGTTTCTTGTTTGTCCAAATACATAAAAAGTTAGGGAATGTTTTTGTTTAGCCTTACCCCTCACCCACATTAGGACTCTTGTTGAATTCATGCAGATTACGAACACGGTCGCCTTGGCCAAGTTTGTGGCATGTTGCTAGTATTAGAGGATAATCTGTCCTCCATGATCTATATTTCGTCTAATGGATTTTCTGGTCCCAAACAGACATAAAATTGTAAACAATAAACAATCTAGTCTAACCTAGGTTTTAGGAGCAAGAAGGTCTTACACCTTAAATTCTTAAGATAATTAAAATTTTAAGTTGTAAGATCCCTTTCTCAAAGTGCACAAATAATTGTGTCTCTAAATAGTTATTACACATTGAACTTGCACTTCATTCAAGGTAAATAAGAAAAAAGAAAAAGAAATAAAGAAATTTCTTTTGGAAAATTTGATTTTTCTGATGCAAACGCAACTAAAATTTCCTTTAAAAAATTTGTCAAAATTTAAGATATCACAAGATTTAAGCCCCAAAAATAAAATAAAATAAAATAAAAAGCCTGGACCAGAGGTTGGCGTGGATGAATGAAGCTGATGACACTGATTTATTTTTTCCGTCCCATAATTTGCAAACTTCTGAATTTTTTCTCACTTACTTGTGAGGAGGTGGAAGGGGGGTGGATGGATGACAAAGTGGCATGAAATCATGAAAACTGTGGCTATAGGTATTAAAGTTATCCTTAGAGTAATGCCCGGTAGTTTGTCCCTAGTTTGATCCCTTATTTTATTGTTTCGTCCCCTATTTTGTGTATGTGGTTCCAGAGGTTGGCATGGATGAATAAAGCTCAATGTTACTGAATTATTTTTGCCAGCTGTTTGAAGACAAACTTAATGTAAAGTTTGGGATTTATGTGCGTCAAATAATCATTTTGAAATATTAGATAATTGTCCACCTGATTTTTTATTTTAATAATAATAATAATAATAATTAATGTATAATATTTTAATAATATTATACTAATTATACTTTATTATATAATATTTCAGATTATTATATATTATAATTAGATTAATTACTTAAATAAAATATACCTTATTTTTAAATAATTAATTTATAATTTTTACTTAACAACCAATATATTGCACCCTATATTTTCACTCACATATTTTTTATTTAAAAATATTTTTACTAGTGTTCCCCCAGATGAAGATGAGGAAGGGGGATGAATGAATGAGGAACTGAGATGAAATCATGAAAACGGTGGCAATAAGTATCAAAAGTTATTATCATTAGAGGAATACCCATTAGTTTGTCCCCAGTTTGATCCCTTGTTTTACTGTTTCGTCCCCTATTGTGTTTGGTTCCGTCCTATTAGGACGAAGTGCTTAGCGCCAGGAGACGACGGCGATGTCGCTATGGAGTTCCTCTCCCGCAATCGCAAAGAAGAAACGGAATCGCAGGTTCGGGGAGCCTTTGAGAAGCTCGAGCAAGAAGAACAATAGCTCTGATAGTGAGGGTGCTGGAGTTTTCATTAAGAGTTGATAAAGAGGAAGAAGAAGAAGAAACCTAGTGGGGAGGAGCAGGAGCCGAACGAGGACTGGATTTGAGGTTTAGGGTTTGATGCTCATTCGAGCGCGCGGGGGTTGCAAGATTTGTTTGTTCGAAATGGAGAGGCGTGTTGTTGTGTGCCGTGGCTGCTCTTGCCGGTTATGATCGTCGATCACTTTTGAAGCACGACCGGGGGAGGGAGGCGGTGGAAGGGGGGAGGCAGAGGGTTTGGACTTTGACCATGGCTCTCCGGGGCGGCGATGCCGTATCGGAACCGGATAACGTACAGTTTCTTCTTCCCTATTACTATCGCTCTCTGTCTTTCGGGACTTTTGTTCTACAAAATCTTTGCTCCGAGGACAAGTGCACGTGTCCAGGAGTTTGTTGTTGTTTAGTAGGTGGGGTGTTTGAGTACTAGAGGAATTGGTAACCTTTCTTCCTTAGGAGGAACTGTAACTGAGAAAGATCCTCCACAACACCCATTTCTCATGATCAGTACCATGGCCTCTCTCCAATCAATTGTCTCTGAGGTTTTTTTGTCTTAGGGTGTTCTGGCACTTAAAGCATTTCTCAGTGGCATTGAGTATGTTTCCAGGTGCAAAACCAGGTTCTGCTGTGTAGTTATCCATGATATTAATTCTAGGTGCCCAGTGACTCCAAAGCAGCTAAAGCATTATTGTGCAGTACATGTGTTGACTTCTAGGTGAATTGCTTGCAATGTCAGACAGTGTGTACTGTTCAAATTCAAATGGTTCTGTTTTGTGCGTTTTGTAGTTTGTGGAACTTTCTATGATCCACTAAGATAGGGTAGAATCTGAGTGTTCCCTGAGCCAAGGAATGGCAACATATCACATAAGTGCATTTCACAGAACAAACTGGTTCACAAACAAGCTTGTTGTTGTTGTTAGGCGGATTCTTTATGACATTGCATTTTGCACTTCTTTTCTCAAGTAAATTTTTACAAGTCTGTGCTGTTTGTTTGAGAGAAGCGGTCGTACAAAGTGTGTTTGGGTGCTGCTTTGTGCTAACCAGTTTTAAGGTACATTTTTCTGGCTTATGTCTGCAGTCTAGTACAACAGAGAAGATGACATCATTTTCGATGATACGGAAGAAAACACCTTTTCAAAAGCATCGGGAGGAAGAGGAAGCCAAGAAGAAGGTATGGGGGTAATGCATTGATTGAATGTGTTGCTTTGTGTATTATTCCTGTGTAGAATCAAGTATGGGTAGTTGAGTTTGCAGCTTGGTCAGCACAAGGAGACAAACACAACCTATATGTACTGCCAGATTGACAGCATAACCATATATTCCTTTGTTCTCTTGCATTCTCTTGCATGGGCTGTGTATGCTATAAGGAATATGACAGCTGCTGCAGTGCAGTTTAGCTGTGAATCATGGTTTCCCTGGTTACTAGCACTGAAGGGACATCTCTTCCTCTGCAATTGGAGGAGCTATCTGCTTTGATGGGTACTTGTCTTGAATCTGGAAATTTTCCTCTTTGATTCCAGCGTGCTGATGAGGAAGCTGCACGGCTGTATGAGGAATTTGTGCAATCATTCAAGGCAGATGATACTCCTGGTGGCAAAGCGTTTGTACGAGGTGGCACCATCAATCCTAGTGAACGTCCAAAACCTGACTCTGAAAGCGATCCCCGAGGTAGGCATGTTGATCTAAGTTATGGATGCACAAGTAACTTGGTGGTTTGTGTTTGTGATATGAAGATTCACCCATTTTTCCAAGGATGTCTTGCAGCATTGTATCTATGGTTCATCCAAGAGAATCTCTCCTTTTATGTGCAACTCAGGCCTGTTCTAACTGTGTCTGTATATGGATGAAGGTGATGATCTGATACTTTGTGAATGACATTCCCATGGTTATGACCACACTCATCCATGTAGTGTTTGTTTTGGATTCACTGGAACTGACGTAATGGTCACCTTGAAAGTGTAACTGTGGAGTTTTCTCTGTTTTCTCTGCAAACATATGTATGTGTCTGCATATTGCTGTTTGAGTTTCAGTCAGGTTACATTAGTTCTGTTTCTGTTGTTCCTTATGTACTTTGGCTGTTCAGTTGGCAGCTCAAAAGAATCCACTCCTGCATCCACTAAGAAGCCTGGGTCCAGGTCAGAAAGCTCGTCTACCTCCATTGGTTGCTTTGGTATACAGAGAATGCACTTCATCCAAGAGCTGGGGAACTACTTAGAGCATCCTCTGTGAAAGGCCATGTGATGCAGTGCTCTTGTCCCTCAAAAGGTTTGGGGTTTTCCATGAGCTGAGACTCTTCATGCCAGGGATCAACCAGCCATATGATTCCTAGGTTGGATGAAGAAGAAAAGTAGGAAATTTGACCAAAGTCATGATTGGGTAAGTGGCAGCTCAGCGCTACCTGATGGTCATGACACTATCAAATAGGTTCACTGCAGGATGATTCCATCTTTACAACTGTTTTTGCTACTGGTGAGATGAAGAATGTTGGTTCTGCAGATATGTTCCCTCATTTATGCCTCCTGGATTGGCAGCTATGGTCAACAAAGAGAAAGAGCCTGAAAAGAGGGTAAGTGGATAGCCTATATCATGTTTCAAGTTTTTCTGTCACCCTTCTGTTTGAAAGTTCTCTGATCAGTTCCATGGAATCCTCCAAAATGCTTTCTGCTCCCTTATTGCATCCTCCTGTAGTAATATTATTAAAGCGGATTATCCTAATATGTTCTTGGTGGCTGTGATGCCAGAGGGATGATGACAGAAACAAGGACAGAGAACGAGGGAAGCCACGAAATATTGATCATTTCATGGAGGAGCTAAAGCGTGAGCAGGAGGCACGCGAAAAACGTACTGCAGATCGTGAGCAACGCCGAAGTGACAGAAAATCACAAGCAGCTGGGATGGTAGGCTTTTGTACTGGAACTCTGTTTTTGGAATCTTCAGAATGGTTCTTTCAAGGGTTTTTTAATCCTATTTGGGGATGTTCTTGATGCTCATGTTGTCCTCAAAAGATCAATGTCATAAAGTTCTGTCTTGTTTCTCCCTTTGTCTTCCTCTTTTCTTCTTTGGGTTTTTCATTTTCTTTCTCTTTCATGTGTCCTCTCTCTTGTTTTCCTTTGTCTTTTCCTTCTCTTTAGGCTTTCTTGAGCTAGCCAGTATCCCAGCAGAGTCTTCACATTACTGCTGGTCCAGTGGCAGAAACTCTGTATTTTGGTTAAAGTATGACATTGACCTTCACCCACTGCCAGCAGCTGAGTGGGGATGTTATGGTAGCTGGTCATTACCATACATGTTGCTGCCAAAGGTCTCTGAACAATTGATGCTGTTGTTCAAACTGGCTTCTCAGTTTTGTTTTTGTTCTTTTGTTCTCTTCTGTAGGGTTGGGTTTCCTCTCTTTCTTGTTTGCTAATATGTTGGCAGATCTGTAATTTATTTAATTCGTTATAGGGTCATCTCTTGACACTTTTCAGGTGACTTAAAGTGTAAGTTTGGAGAAGTTCTCAGTATGTATGAAGATATTTTATACTTGGTGTAATGAACTTTCCAAAGGTAGAAAACAATTTCTGTTGCTTGTTTTACACTTGATATTCAAAGTTTCAATGATATGCACAACTATGATGTTGTAATCAGGTAGAGGGTGATGTTTCTGCTTGCAGAATCCAGTACTTTTTTCATTGCCCGGTTGCTTTGTGGTGTCCAATTGCTGAGTGCACCCCCAAACCTTTTCATGGATGAGTGTTCTTGTTGCTTGTTCTTGGTTTCTTCTTGATAGAGTTTGTATTGTGATGTTCAGGGTCTGCCAGTTGACTTGACTCCCACTCGCCTGGAAGAGGTACTAGATGATGACAAGCTCCCTGGATCATTTGATGATGGTGATCCGCAGACTACCAATCTCTATGTTGGCAATTTGTCCCCCCAGGTATACTCAAAATACAACTGGCATGTGTATTATTCACATGCCTTAATTTTAATTCCTCCATTTAGTAAGAGGTCATGGTCCATGTTTCTCTGTGCTGTTGTGTTTGTATGCATTTTTACTTTGCTTTGAGGTGGTCTGTGGCTAGTGAAGGCAAAGGAAATGCCAAGTCAGAAAATTAATCACCTTACAGCTGAAAATGAGGATTGAAAGTGAACTATTTTCAACCAAATGATGGATGGGTTTATTAAATATTGTGATTGATTTTATTTGCATGTTCATATACGAGAGAACTACCCATATATCTTGTTTTGTGTTTGTGAGATATTTTCTCATGGGAACTGATTCTTTGATGGTTGCAGGTTGATGAGAATTTTCTGTTGCGCACATTTGGTCGATTTGGTCCTATTGCTAGTGTCAAAATTATGTGGCCCAGGACAGATGAGGAACGGCGGCGGCAGCGGAACTGTGGCTTTGTTGCCTTTATGGATCGTGATGAAGCCCAGGCAGCAAGAGATGAGATGCAAGGTGTGGGTTATGATTGTATAGAGCTTTTGATTGTGGAGCATAGATGATAGGTTTAGTTCTGGCTTCATAATATGTTTATCAGTTGCTTAATTTTTTAATTTCAATATCAGGGTGCTGTCTCCCAACTAACCAGTTTGAGAAGTGCTTGGTTATCCAAATGTTTGCAGGGGTCATAGTGTATGAGTATGAACTGCGAATAGGTTGGGGAAAGGCTGTGTCTCTTCCTGCCCAAGCACTGCCTGCTCCTCCACCAGGCCAAATGGCTATTCGGGCCAAAGAGGTATTAATATAAAGCATGTTTAACAAAGCTTTGATTGATTCAATCAACCAATCTTTGGTCCCCACCTACAACTGTTGATTTATGATGCCACCACATATGTAGAGCACCTGTATCCTGATTATGTATGTAGCTGTCATGTGGAGGTGTTGGATTCTGTTTTCTGAGGAGGGAGCAGTTGTAGAGGAGATACATACGTGTGGTAAATGCATGTAGGTAGCTGTGCTTATTATCATGGAGATCTAAGTTGTATCTGTTAAAGTCATAGAGAGTAGGTGGCCTATTTTATTTTGGGGGGCATGAATGGTGTTCCATGGGATGATGATTGCACTTGAGTAATGGCCTTTTCTCATAAAATTTTCCTACAGGGTGCAACAGCTTCAAATGTGGCCTGGTCAGGCCCTGGTGCTCCTCCACCTCAGTCTGTTTCTGGTCAAAACTCTGAAGTGGTCAGTCTCCTGATGAAAATCCTCTAGTTTCAGTGTGGAATATGTGAGCTCTAGTAGGCATCAATGTCAAGGCAGGTTTAGACTTCTTTGCTGATTGTTCAGGTGTATCCATTTGTAGTGTGTTGTCATTTGTAATCCTTTAACATATGCTCTCTATGTTTCACCTTGTTGGCTCCTTGGTATTCCATTTCTTACTTGAATTTAAACAAGCCACAAGTGGCAGTTCAGTACCTGAAGGTTGTGTTGGTGTTGGATCACAAGACCTTTTGATTTGAATGGTGTTGTCAGGTGTTAACTCCAAATGTCCCTGACATTCAAGTGGTTCCACCTGAAGATGGACACGTGCAGCACATCATAGATGCCACAGCTATGTATGTCCTTGATGATGGTTGTGCATTTGAGCAAGCTGTCATGGAGAGGGGTCGTGGAAATTCTCTTTTCAACTTTCTCTTTGATCTCACATCCAGTGAGCATACATATTACATTTGGCGACTGTATTCTTTTGCTCAGGTAAGAATGTAGTCTTGTCTCTCTGGACACCAATGCATCCTTAATGTATGCAAATAATGTGCACATAAGCTACATAATGTGGTATGGTCCACAAAATCCAGTCTTTTTCTCTAGAAGAGAGTTTGAATCTTGAGGAGTCTAGCCTCCTTATCAATACCAACAGAGACAGAGTTGGTCCTTATCAGTTTGACTCTATTTGTGGAACTGGTGTCAAACCTTCTGTCCATTCAAAGCCATAGTGTGCAGGGTTAATTGTTCTCATATCAGGGTCAGGTGTCTCTTAGTGATATTCAGCTCAATTGACCCTTAGTGTCAGTTTAAAGGCCTCGACAAGCTGATGAGTAGTGTGTGACCGTGAAATGTAGGGAGATACGCTTCAAAGATGGCGAACAGAACCTTTCATCATGATTACTGGAAGTGGGCGGTGAGTAATATATATGTGTGTTTCTGCATGTGGACATCAGTGGTGCTGCTGGTCCCAGTCAGATAATCAATGGGTTGGCACAGTATACACTATTTTCCAGTCACTATGTAGGTGGATTAACCTTTTTGAACATGTTGTGTTATTTGGAAACTCCAATGGGTGTTTGACCAAAAGAGACATTGTCAAACAGTCAGTTGCTTGTGATGTGCACAGCTTCAGTGCACAATTGTAATTTCTAGAGACCATGATGCTAGGTCAGAGTGAAAGGGAATGTCATAACCTCCACAGCTCCCTGTTGTAGCCAGGACTGGTGCTTGAATTACAGTCTGACAGCTAACTTGAGTTCTGGACTACATCCTATGATGCCCTTGGAGTTTCCAAATCAGCTCAGCAGGCATTTAGTTTTGCTCTGGAAGTCCATTGTTACTCTACAGTAGTCATTTTTGTTGATAGTAATATCTATGTTGACCCATCTCACATTACAGACTCTGATTCTTTTTTCTCAACCATGTGTTTGTAGAGCTTGTGGTGCCATTACATGTTCAACGACCTTTTAGATGCTTCTTGTGTGCCCATCACAATGTCCCACTGTGCACAATTTTCCTTTCTCCTCAGAAATTTTTTGGTGATATTGTATGATCTGGTAGCTAGTTCAGGAGTTGCATATTTGGTCTTCAGGGATTTACAAGTCACATTGGACATTTGCAAGTGAAAATTCAGGATAGGAATGTGTGAAAGAACTTGTCCACTTCCATCGTTGTTAGTGCTGGTAGAAATTTCTATTGGTGTGGCTATTGTCGCAGCTTCAGCAGCTGGTTGGTGTTGTCTTGCAGATGGATACCTCCACCCTTACCACTCCAAGATATAAATAGAAGCCCTGATCAAGAGAAGGCTATGGCTGCAACCACCTTTGCTGCTGGAAAAGGGAGGGTAAGATCCTAGTAGTGATTCATTCATTTGGTTGAGTTGTCTTTGAAGGTTTTTGGATTATGGGCTGGTACTTCAGCAGTCCAAATCTAAATTGATTGCATGGAGGCAGTGACTTTGAATTATGACAAGTTCTGATGTAGAGGTCATTTCTGGAATTGCACTGATGTAAGTCATGGCTGAGAGAATGTGGTGGTATGACCAGAGAATGGATCAAGAACGTGCTTTGACAGATAGCCAACGGGATGAGTTTGAGGACATGTTGCGTGCACTGACACTTGAGAGAAGTCAGATCCGGGAGGCCATGGGTTTTGCACTTGACAACTCAGAAGCTGCTGGAGAGGTTTTTTGCAAGTCATTCTACGTGACATTTTTGTGCATCATGGAGAACTTATTATTTTGTTGGCTTGTCACCTCTTTGACAGGATACTTGTTGAATTATAACATTACTGAATTTGGGCATATGAATTGAAGCAATGATCCTTTTGTGCTTGACCAATTGATGGTGGAAAATTTGTCATGAATTCTTGGGTTAGGTTGTGATGGGTTTTGAATCCATGGATCTTGTGAATGCAGGTAGTGGAGGTGTTGACAGAGTCACTGACTCTGAAGGAGACCCCAATACCAACAAAGGTTGCCCGTCTCATGCTGGTTTCAGATGTCTTACACAACAGTAGTGCCCCTGTGAAGAATGCATCTGCATATCGCACTTGCTTTGAGGCACGTTTACCTGATATCATGGAAAGTTTCAATGATCTGTATCGAAACATTACAGGACGAATCACTGCAGAGGCCTTGAAGGTCTGTTTTGATCATTTTTATTAAAGTTGTTTGGAGTCTCTCAAGTTCAGAAGGCTTTTTCTAAGCTGCTTTACTCAGTTTCCTTTTGTTCCTTCTATTCAGCTCCTCACAAACGTGGGGTTCATGGGTACTCAGTATGACCTCCTTGGGTCCCTAACTGGGGATTTTGTCATGCTGTGATGTTTTCAGGAGCGTGTGTTAAAAGTTTTGCAAGTCTGGGCAGACTGGTTTTTATTTTCTGATGCCTATGTAAATGGTCTTCGAGCCACCTTCCTACGACCTGGAAACTCAGGAGTGCCTCCATTTTACACTCTAAATGGGGATGCTGAGCCTACAAAGGAGAACGGAGGTGGAACTGATGCCAGGGATATTGCTATCAATATGAGAGAAGGTCTATATGGAGATACACAGCAAGATGCAGCACTTGCCATGGGTGAGGGGGCAGCTGCACGAGAGCTTGCAAGTCTGCCTCTTGCTGAACTAGAGAGACGTTGCAGACACAATGGCTTGTCAATTCGAGGAGGTATGGAAGTTATGGTGGCCAGGCTCCTTGGCCTGGAAGAGGCTGAAAAACAAAAGAATCAGGAGCATGAAGAGGAGCTGAAAGCTCCGCATGAGTACATGTCAGGGAGGCCAGTGCCAGCTGTTGGTGAGGATGGGAGTGATGGCATGTTTAGAGGGCGTGGAGAAGGGAAATGGAATTCAGGGGGAGCGTGGACAGAAGTTGGAAGTGGGTGGCAGGAGGTAAGCAGATATGAGAGAGGACATCAACGTAAGAGTGAGAATGGTGATCCAGGTAGTGAAACTCCAGTGAAGCAACACTCAGCTGCATATAACTTGGGCCGCAGTGCACCATGGCCCCATTACAAAGGAGATGAGATGCTAACCAAGGAATCAGGTGGAGCTGGGGAAGCAGGACCTGGAAGTGTATCTCTCCCTAGAACCCTTGCAATTCCTCAACCAGAGCACAATGTTTTTGGTGTGAAGGTTGAGAAGCCTGATCTAGTCCTGCCAGCATCAAAATGGACTCGTGATGATGACATAAGTGATGATGATGACCGAGGTGATGCAAAAGGGCTTGGATTGGGGTACTCATCATCAGGCAGTGATGAACCTTTTGGGAGTCGCATTAAGCGGGAGAGAGTGGACAGTGGCATTGCCAATGCCTCAGGCTTGGCCAATGATACAAGCATGGACGAGGATAGGAGGTAATGAGGTCAACCTGCATTATTTGTGTTCTGATTGAAGACTTGAGAACCATCATGTGTCCTATTGTAAGAGTTTTCTGGACTGTTCAGTGGTCAGGAAACAGGAAGTTTGCAGTTCAATCTTGGTTCTCTTAAAGGGTCCTGTTATTGTTGATGAAATAATTTCATGTGAGTTCTGTACAAGGCAGTTATCCCAGAGTGAAGTTGTCTCTTGGTATTGACTACTAGGAGTTTGCAGGAAACTGTAAGCACTGAGTAGTAATTCACCTCTACTTTGCAGTAGTCATCTGAACAAGCCAGACCTAGAAGTGGGAGGGATTCTGTGATGCTTCCAAACTGAATAGAAATGAATGCTTTTGTAGAAATCAGAAAGAGGGACACTGCAAATTGAGTGATCTCAGTGAGAGTGATAGCTGGAAAGCTATTGAGAATGGTCACATCAGGCTGATTCTGCCTCCCTGAATTCCTTGGTTGCGTAGCCAATGCTTTAACCAACCTTTACTAAAAGGGCTAAAAGGGTCTGAGGTTGCACCAAGAAAATCTCAATCTATTTTCTTGAGGCTGGATTAAATCAATTTTATTTGCTTTGACAGCAGACTGCTTTGTGGGCAGAGACACTGCCATGTGGCTCTTCAGTTGTTGTTATTCCAATTTTATCCACTTTTCTTCTTCATGCAGGCAAAAGCTGCGCAGGCTAGAGGTAGCAGTAATGGAATATCGTGTGTCCCTGGAAGAGCGAGGAATCAAAAGCTCTGAAGAAATTGACAAGAAAGTAGCACTGCTCAGGAAAAAGCATGAAGCAGATTTGGGGATTGTGGATGGACAGTGGCTGCCAAATCGAGATGGAGATTTGAAGGGATCAGATGGTTCTCGGGTGTCAGGTGATTACATCACCATCTACTACCCTTGGGGTTACACTCATGAACTTGTCATCCTTCTGAGTTTTGTTAGGTTGTGAGGTTGATATGTCATACACTCCCTTGGTATTGGGTGAGTATACTTTTGTTCATGGTTGAAGTTTGCATTGTCAAGTGCTATGACACTCTTAGCACCACACATCTGAAAGTAATTGTCAAGCTGAAAGGGCCAAATATATCTTTGATTGCAGAAAGGGGTTCATCAGAAAGGAAGGAGAGGCAAGATGAAAGGAGAGAGTCTACATCAAGGAAGCGCACCCTTAGCCGCAGCCGAAGCCGAAGCAGAAGCCCATCCCGTACAAAAGACAGGTTGAGTAGGGACAGGGAAAGAGAGGTACGAGAGAGAGAGAGAGAGAAGGAAGAGAGGGGTCGAGACAGAGAGGAGCACGAGAGAGAGAGAGGAAAGGACAGAGAGCGTGATAGAATAAGGGATCGGGACAGGGAGAAAGACCGAGACAGAGAGAAGAGAAGCCGCCAGAGCTAGCATTTCTTGAAGCAAAGATTCATGACCTCTATGTTTTTATTTGAGCACACAGAGATTTTAGTATCCAACAAGGATTGGTTGCTTGTTAGAGGAGTTTGTATATACAAATTCAAAAGTGTCTTGTTCATGGGGTTGCCTTATGCATTTCCCTGCTCACTTGCTTGGGTATCCATTGTCAGGAACTGATGAAGTCAGTGGGGATGTTATGTTAGGTGGTCAATATGGCAATACCATGCATGTTTCTGTTGAAGGTCATCCCAACATGCAGATGGGGCACACATTTGTGGAAGCAACTTATTGCTAAGAGGGGGACACTTAGAGGTGGCTTCATATATATATCAAGGCGGTCCTTTTTTTGTTTTGTTTTGTGGCCACACTTTAACCCTTCTAAACTGTATTCTTATGTTGGAAGTGCATTGATATACCTGATAAGTCTGCTGACTGAATAATATAAACTCGTGTAATAAATTTTCTGAAGAACAAGTTCAGGATTTACTTGGCTTTTAAAAAGAGGGCTTGAACTACATATACCTCAATTGATTGTCAATAACAGACTCCAAAGCAACCAAAGACAAAAAGAAAAATCACTGAGAAGCTACCAATGAATCCAAGAAGAGTTCATGTTCATGAAATTATCCCATGTACAATTGAGTGATAAACTAGAAGAGTTTAATATCTAGATGTATTAGTGTGGCTCAGAGGCCCATTGAGAGTTTAGAACCATTGCATTGTTATAATTAAGATTGAACAAAGCAAGAATATATATCTATGGTAACATCCAAAGACATGACAGTTACCTTGTGGTGTACTCACAGTATAGAGAGTTGGGCACATAATTTTGTACATGTCAATGGATGGTTACCCATTAGATTCCCTTACATTGCTAAGGGCATGAGCTTGGGTATAAGCTTTTCTGTGGAAACTGGTTAGGTCCCACATAAACACTGTTGCGTATTGTGGTGAAGAGATTTGATCATATGCCATCACAAGAGTTTCAGCAACCACTTTGAAGCATACCAAGGCCCATAAACTTGGACCTCATAGAAAACCTAAAGATCATTGATCAATGGAGTTCCCTAAGCCCCCAAAAAAATGCTATATGCAAATAGATGAAGCTTTTTGTTTACAATCCATAATAGATTGAAAAAGCTCATAATAGCTCATTAAAACTTGGTGAAAAGTGCGTCTTGGTCCTAAATGGGGATCTCCAAGTAAACAGCAGACCTCAATATCACATTCAGTGAAAAAAAATTGGGAGTTAAAAAATATCCATGGTAGCACAGATAGTCTGCCTGTGGTGCTGAGTCAACAACAGATCTAAACATTATCATCTGAGAGTCACTACACAAATGTATTGGGGCGAGTAGCCTTGTATGTTGTCTTCAACTTCCTGCTAGGAGGTCGGATCTTGCGGTATGTCAAGGGGAACTTGATCTTTGAGTCATGGAACTGCTTAATGTTTTCACGCTTGCACAATGAGACAGGTATGGTGGCTGTTTTGATGATCTGAATGCAGGTGAAATGCACAAGGTGACGAGATGCCATCTCATCATACATTTGCTCAACTGCTCCATTCAGGGTTGTGTCACGGTACTCCTTGTACATGTTATGATACCCTGTCCTGCTCTGAAACCTCACCCAGATACCAAAGTTCTTGGATGTTGTTGGGTACTTCTCAAAAATCTGCAATCCAGAAAAAAAAACCCCTTAGACCTTGCAATTCTGCAGAATAGCACCTCAAAAAAATTCTACATGGGTAACTCTAGAAAAGTATTGTTTTCATTCTCCCAACCTTTGTGCATGGAATAGGGTCAAGCTTATTTTCCACCAGGAGGAGAAACATACTAGAGATAGCAATGGTTAACCAACACTGAATGTCCTCAATTTACACAAAAAATGCACATTACTGTTGACAAACAGTGTACAAAAATCCTTCTCACCTCATTCACAGCAAGTAGTTGCCCATGTGATTTTTTCACTTTCTGCAACTTTCTGAGAAAATACCTGGCACAACAGACATCTACTACATCATAGAGAATGGCAAGGGAGCAATGACCCTAAGTTGGAAATATGGCAATAGAGGAACTCCATTAAAACAATATTCTGACCTCAAAGGAAAAGACTACAACTCAGATACCCAGACATTGAAGCATACTCTTGTGACATATCTCGTATGCACAAGTTTGCCTGCATGCCCAAGTTCCCTCAACTAAAAAGGCAGGAGCTTCACACAATAATCGTGAGTCACTCTGAATTGTAGTCCAATTCAGTAAATTCAGTGATGCCAGTCATTGCCTCCAAAATGCCATCTTAGGCTAGTGTATATTGAGGTATTGACATGCAAGAACCGTAGCTGTCCCACACATTGAGAAAGAAGAACGTTACCAAAACTTAGACTTGGCGCATTCTTGATTGGTATCTCAAAGCTTCATGCGGTAGATCTTGGGCTGCTCATTTGTGGACGATGGCAGCGCCCGTCCCACCACTTGGTATTGATGAAGCTGCTCCCATGCCGCACCAAATCACACAAACCAAAAGTCCGAAAACAGCTTCAGGTATCCAGCATCACAAGATAGAAAAGCTAGATTGAAAAAAAAGGATAAACAAGAGGAGCAAGAGGAAAGATTACATACCCGAAAACTCATCGCATAGATCGGAGCAAAAACTCCAGGAAGCTCGACACACGACCGGAAACGAAGACCTCTCTGTCCGGCAATCTCTCATGTCTCTCCTCTTCTCCGCGTCCACAGTCCACAGAGTGGCCAGTACAAGCAGTGGATTCTCTCTCTTAACCTAAATCTGACGGGCGTAAGTCACCTATCTGAGGATTCCTCTCATCAACGGCTCAGCTGAGAATATTCTGAGCCGCGGGATGAACTACGCGTGCCATCCGACGGCTGAAAGGCCGGTTGGTGGAGTCGCCTGGTACTTAGAGCAGCTTCGTTTCGTTCCAGAATGCAAGCGAGTGACGACTGCTTAGGGTTAGGGTTTCTGTGTCCCCGGATTGTCGTCCGTGCACGGGAAAGATGATCGTTTAGGGTTCGGGTTTCTGTGTGTCCTGATTGTCGTTCGCAAACGCGAGTGAGGATCGTTTAGGGTTAGGATTTCTCTGTCCTCGGAGTGTCGTTAGCGCACGCGAGTGACGATCGATTAGGGCTAGGGTTTCTGGTTGCGGTTTTCCCCTGTTGGTTTCCGTTGCAGTTGTTGTAAGCCAGTTTTGGTGTTGTTGTCGTTCTTGTTTAATGATGGCTCAAGAGTATTCAGACGACGAGGTAGAGTTTTCGGAGAGTGAGGAGAGTGAGGAAGACGAGGAAGAGAAGCCGGTAGAAGAGGCGCGCAAGGATGCTGTGTACAATATTGTAGGGATCCATGAGAAACTGGAGGATATAGGATGGCCTGATGACATCGATTGGATCCAATCTCTTAGTGTTACAGTCGAGGACGACGATCTCAAGGCCGTGGATGTGAATGATGATTTGGCTCGGGAAATGGCATTCTACACCCAAGCCTTGGAAGGCGCTCGAGACGCGTACCAGAAGTTTGAGGCTCTGGGTATTCCCTTCCTGAGGCCGAGCGATTACTATGCGGAGATGGTGAAGAGCGACACTCACATGCTGAAAGTGAAAGACAAGTTGCTGACTCAGAAGAAAATGATGGAAGAGGCTGATGAGCGGCGGAAGCAGAGAGAGGCCAAGAAATTCTCCAAAGAAGTACAAGCGGAGAAGCTTAAGGAAAGAGCCAAACAGAAGAAGCATGACATTGAATCTGTGAAGAAGTGGAGAAAAGCGAGGAGTGACAGTGGATACACCGAAGGAGAGGATGAATTTCCAGTCAATGTGGAGAATGGGGGACCTTCTGCCAAGAAAAGAAGAGTTCTGGCTTCACCTGGAGATAGGTCAGGAGGTAAGGATAGGAGTGGCAACCCATTCGGGTCACAGGGAAGAGGAAGAGGATCTTCTTCTTTTAGAGGAGGTAGAGGCAGCTCTGGATCATTCAGGGGTGGTAGGACGGGGAAGTCTGGGGAGCTTGGAAGGGGTGGAGGAGGCAGGGGAGGCCACCGAGGAGGGGGAAGATCAGGAAACAGGGAAAAGAGGGATGCCAAGTATGGCCATGGAGGTAGAAAGGGCTTGAAGAAAAAGAACACGGCAGAATCGGCTGCTGATGACAGCAGCTTCAGAGGAATGAAGAGAAAAGGTGGGTTTTAGTAGGATTTAAGGAGCTTTACCAACGAAGATAGATTGGTGAGGTAGCCTTCTTTTGTCAGCAGTCATTGGCATTTCTTGTTCTCAGGCCCAGCTTCTGGCTGTAAAATTCTTGTGAAGAGTATAGAAGAAAGGTTTTGTATCGGAGGCTTTGACATTGTGCAATCTGCAATTCAACCTCCCTCTAATGCTTGTGATTGTTCTGCACTATCCTCTGCACCTTGACTGAGAGGGTAAAGTCTACGACTGTCATGGATCATTTTCTCTAGCCAACTTTCAAGGAATGAGTTTGTCATGTATTTTGCATTGTTATTTGTGCTGTGGCCTTCTTTCCCCTTTCTGAGTTTGTGGTTCAACTTACAAAAAGAGCTTGCAATTGTGCAATGTTAACTGTTGTACACTGCGACGACTTTGGTCTTTATTACTCTGGAAAAGACTTGGCTCTCCTGATCCAGATCTGATGCAGAAGACTCTGGTCACTTCCTATGCATTTCCAGTTCTTTGTGAGAACCTGCAAAGCAATTAACAGCATTCAGAGAGAACACTAACAATGCTGCACTCATATGCATAGGTGTCAACACTCATTTGAGGTTGACTAAAACTCGGTCCATACAGAGGCAGTGTGACACATATCCAACCTATGATTGTTTACTCAGTATTTCTGTCAGCTCTATGGTTAAGAATGATGATCAATATGAGCCACACTGGAACGCACAGCATTCACTTTTTAAATAAGGCTTGGACATAGCTTTTTCCTTCTAGAAATTTAAAGTTGCATGAGAGTTACATACCTTTCAAAACTCCAGCACAAATCTCTAGTAACCACACATTGCAAGAATTTGCAGTAAAGTTGCTTGGACTTGCAAATCTGAGATCTGATACAATTGCTTGGATTAAACTGGCACTGGATGGCACCAGAATGATGTGGACACTCTTACTGCGGGGAGTTGATGGCCCCAAACAAGTGGTCTTGGCATTTATAATCCTGACCATTTGCAAAGACTTCACCATCTCTGCTGAGTAAGGCTACTTGTGGCTGAGAAACTACCTGTGAGAATTGTAAACCAACTAGAAGCTTAAACTCATGCCCTTGAGAGTGAGGAACCTGTTTATTGATAAGTTATGCTCCAGACCACAACAACACCTTCCCCAATGGCCTTTTGAGTTTATCTACATTAGTGAAACTACCTGACATGGTCAGACTTAACAAGTACCCAATCTTCCATATTGCTGGAAATAACTTAGTTTCTACAAAAATGCTTGTGCTTGTCTGGACAGATTTCAGCAGACAAGTGATTATGTGCTAAAAAATTGAGGTGTGGAGATAATCCAAGTCACTGCCTCCCTTTGATGTCTCAAATGGCAGCAACAAAACTGTCTGAGGCAGACATACTGGCAGCTTCCCTTACCACTTCAGAGCTTGCTGCTTCAATCCGCTCAATGGTGAAGTTGTGGTTGGTGTATATGCAACAGTCTGCAGCTATCTTCATTGCTTTTCTTGCTGCAACAAACCCAAGACCCCACCTATCACATCAGTGCTGAAATGATGCATGCACTACAATCACCATAAAGAAATTTCCAAAAGAGCATGGGAGTCAATCAGGATACTGCATGCATAACAATTCCTGACAGACCCTTTAAAGAATTGCCATAAGTAAGAAGTGGAATTGAAGTCAGGAACCAAGCACACTGACCAATTGTCTCTGCATCCATGTCAGGAAGATCAAGAAGAGCTCTAGCAGCTGCCAATGCATATGAGCCTCCTGAACCGATACCTGTGATAATCCCCATTCCACCTCAGAACATCATCCATGTTCTCCTCATCCAAACCAACAGACTAATGCAGTTCACCCAATTGATTGTAGGAATGGTAAAGGCACAATGATTCAGATGCAGACACAGACAGTGATCAAGGAAATCTCCTCACCTATAACACCATCATAAGGCTCCAGAACATCACCGTTGCCTGTAATTGTTAAAGAAACCTCAGCATCTGCCACCACCATGACAGCCTGCATCCACCCCAACCTGATCTCTTTCAGTACCCAAAGCACCTCATCAACCACTAGAATCTGATTGCATAATTTGATAGCATCACCACATTGAGCTGTTAGTGATGGGACAGGACATTCAAAAAGGACATCAGCAAGCTTTTACTTCTACATCTACAACAAGAACCTTGAGGAAAAGGAGACTAATGACAAACAAACACCATTTACAAAAAGAGAGGTGTGGGAGGTGGGTCCTAATGCTGATGAGGATGCTATTAGGGCCTACAACAATATGCACGCTAGATATAGAATGCGAGTGGGGAACACACATCAAGACGTCTCAAAAACTTGTCAGAGCGCCAAGCTTTAGCCAGCTCCACTGCAGCACGTGTCAGCTGTGACCAAAAGGGTTCTCATATCAGTGACCAGCTGACCATCCTTATTACTCCACTTGCTCTTCCAGATGGGCAGCTACTGTGGCAGAGCTACATAATTCATAGAACAGAGCTCTGTGAAATACAACACAGGTACAATCTCAAACACAGGTACAGCCAGAGACAGGTCATTCTGCATCTTTATACCTGCCCTGCAACCAAAGCACCACCAAATGCAAATTAGCATTAAAGATTGCCCTACTAAACTTTCAGATGACAAGAAATAAGTGCCGATGATGATAGGATGGAGAATCCAGAAAGGAAGGAAGCCAAATACCAGAATGCTCCTCAAGCTTGGTCTCCAGCCTTTCAAAAAGAGTGAAGGAATCTGCAGTTGCACCTACAGAACCCAGCTAAACCCATCAGCCACTTTCACTTCACTACTGTTAGTAGAGCCTTTTGACCATTCCATTGTTCATCATAAACATAACCTCCTTCCACCGAGGCTCAGGCAGAGATTGTGCAAGTGAGGCACACATTTGCTCCACAATTCGTGGCTCCTAACATGAGGTCAGGTCACCAGCTTCACAATCACTATGCCTCTCCCAGTAGTTCTGGAGAACTCCTGGTTATTGGCCATCCCAGGAAAGTCAATCAAAGCTAGATGACTGATTCGACTACAATCCAAATAAAGATTCTTTCAGTTCAAAAACACAGTACCAAATATGTTGATAGGTAGAGGGGCAGTAGCCAGCAAACCTGCAAAGCCGCCAATGACATTTGCCCCAAGTCTGCGAACTTTTCGCACATTAGGTTTGATGATTTCAGCACCTTGTGTCACCTGACCATCTCCAATCATCACAACATTCGCACCCTTGCGAACACAAAGGACTGTGGTGCCCAGCATACCCCTGTTGGTTGTGTGCATGTGCCTCCAACTGCCACAATTTCTCACTCTTATTTTAGGGTTTGAGCTAGCTCAAATGCAAATCCAAAACCAAAACATCTACCATGTCTTCCAAAACTTGCTGCTGGATGGTGTTAGCACATTGACAACATAACAATATATCAAGATGGTAAAAAAGAACCATCTGGTCATCAATAACTTCCACAAAACCTCTCCAAGATCAAGACTGAAGATTTCCAAAACCCTAGGCCTTCCACAAATTGCACTGAAATTTTATCTTGTCCACAGTAAAGAAACATACTATTAAGAGCTTTATGCAACCTGTGAGAGGTGTGATACTTTTGCCTAAAATCCCTCAGATGCACAGATTGGCTCCAAGATCAATATCAATGCAATCTTCAATCAAGAATAATATGAGTACCTGTTGTTGATGGTTGGAGGAAAAGGGCAAACAATCTGCAAACCCTTGCACATATCCTCCAATCCCTGCAATGTTCTTTGGGTTCCACATCCTGCAAAACGGGCCATCAGAGAATTTCTGCAATCACTGGCCCTCTGTCTGTCTGTCTGACTGACTTTCTGTCTCTGTCTCTGTCTCTCAATCTCTCAAAACCTTAAAAGGTATTACGATATCGAGGCCGTGGCATCTGACAGGAATGACAGGAAATTGACAGAAGCAAAAGAGAGATATACAAACAATTGAAGAAGAATCCAAGCACTTCACAAGAGATTACAGCTTCTCGAATACCGGCATGTTCCTTTTGTCAGTTTTACCTGACCAGAGACTTCATTTATTCAGAGGTTGCAAACCTTGCCAGAGGGGGGGGGGGG
>Ga0209208_10000402_pt1 | contig 55091 bp, 50 predicted proteins | sample S1TSphfallax_3_FD_187694 | JGI IMG/M metagenome (GOLD analysis project Ga0209208, IMG submission 187694) | Host-associated microbial communities from peat moss isolated from Minnesota, USA - S1T2_Fd - Sphagnum fallax MG (SPAdes) (version 2) | ecosystem: Host-associated > Plants > Peat moss >... | reverse complement strand
TCCCTCCCCTGCCCTGCCCCGCCCCGTCCTTCTCTTCCATCTAGGAACTTCGATTTCAAGACCTGGTCCTGTCCGTCCGTCAAGGTCCTGAAACCAAGATCGGCACCTGGACGGACAGACAGACACATTGCTGTAATTATATAAGAGATTTTAAGAAAAATAATAATAGGAGAAGGTATTGCTTATGGGGGCCTTTCCAATTTGAGATCCTTGAGATCCAAATGAGGTCAAAAATTTAAAAGGCCCTCATAGGGGGACCTTCCCGTGCATAAAGCAACGGTATTTTTTTCTTATTTTTTGAAGTGACTAATCATAAAATTGTAATTTTGGTTGTCAACTTTTTGTATTTTGGAGTTTTCAAAATGAAAATTGTGAAAAAAAATTCATCACATTTTTCCACTTGGATTTTTAGAGGGGTGGAAATTTTTTTGTCGTCAACTAATTGTATTTTTTGGTAGTCATTTGTACATGTTTGTAATCTCACTTGGAATGCTCACATATGAAACAACATCAAAAGTTTTGAAAAGAAAAAACACACTAAGGCCTAATATATTATTGATTGGTTAACAAATATTTTCTTTCAACAAGTTTTGTCTTTTTTTTCACAAAAATAAAATTGTAAATTTTTGAAAATTATTTTTTCTACTGAAAATTCAACTAATTTTTTTAATTAAAAAAAACCACGTATTTATTTGGGTCATAAAAATTGATTTAAAATTATTATTCTTTAATAAATAAAAACACCTGGTACTTAACATTCCTCACAATGTGGGTCCAAATGAAACTGTACCTGCTTTTGTACTCGTTGTCTCCCTTACAGACATACTGTAAGTCAATAAAGGTCGGCAAATAATAAAGAGTACGGTATATTGTTTACAATTTCACACTCTATTTCAAAAACAGAAACACTTTAAATAAATTAAATAATTTTTATTAAAAAAAACAAAAAGGAGGAAGTGACGAAATTACTATAGTTCCCAACCGAACCCCAGGTAACCTAACTAACCAGATATGTAACTAGTCCGTGAATCTCACGTACCTGAAGTCAATCAGTGTCAGCTTGGACCTAACCCGTGTTCTAGTCACGTTCCGCCATAATCCTGCCTGGAATCTAGGTTTCTTTTTTTTCTTTTTTTTTCATATTTGTGATGGAACTGAACTGGCGATCGAAGTTTAGCCAAATTTGACTATACAAAGGAATTGAAAGTGAAAAGTTTTAGATTCCCGTCACATTTTTGGCTAAATGCTAGATGCCAATAGAGAAATCTGACGATATTTCAAAGAAAAGCACTGTAGAAATGTGGCTACTAGAAAAAAAACAAATACATATTTTTCGCCCATTTTGAAATTTCTTTTAGCAAATCCCAAAATTTAGCCAGAAACAAAAAGGCTGCTGGAATTCACGGGAACAAACAGGCACGGGCGGGCTGTTCCTACCCAACCTGGAACTTTCCTGGTTCCAGATGGTTCTGAAAGACGAAGCTGGAACTAGGGAGGCTCGGAAGCTGGGAATCTCCGGAACTGAATTCAGATTCGGAAAACAATTGGGCAGCATTATTGCATCAGGTTCGGAAGTGATGAATTAGGTTCGGGAGATCTTGGCATTGGTTATGGAGGTTCTGCTTTCGGTTCGGTAGTAGGTTCGGGAGATTGGGCTTTGCATTAGGTTCGGAAGGGTTTGCTTTCGGTTCGGCAGGATTGGGCTTTGGTCGTGTGAACCCCAAACTTTTGTGCTTTGTGTGGTTTTGTGTGCGTCTCGTGGAGATTCCCATTATCTCTCTGTCTCTCTCGTGCGTTGCAGCACGGGTTTCTGGATGGCGATGGCGATGGAGCCGCAGCGAGCGTGTGAGGCCTCTGGTTGGAATCAGCAGGTCGCAGAAGAAGGGGACGGTGGCCACTCGTAACAGCGAGAAATTGTGGGAAGAAAAAGAAGCTTTTTTTGTGCTTGGTTGGAAGGGAGGAGAGTAGGTGTGGGGGTTCCTTAGCCATGGCGTACAGCACATCATTTGCGAGAGCTGTGGAATGCGCGGCATGGTTTCAGGATGGTGAACTGGGGAGAGCCTCGCAGGCGGGTAGCACGGTGACATGTAGCAGCAGTTGGGGGGCAGGAGGAGGAAGGTCGCCGCAGAAGCAGTTGCAGCAAAGTAGGGTGAGGAATTTGCAGGCAGACCGGCTGGGTTTAGCCTTCTCGCATGAATCTCTGAGAAGATCTGCTTTTAGTAATAATAAATTTCAACCTGGAAGTTGTTCCCGGAAAGAGAGACCCGGTGGCGGTTGTGGACCGGTTGCTCTCATAGGAGGTTTTTCCGGAGCGTTCTGGGATGGAGCTGATAGCGAAAGCACTGCCGACGAGCATGTGGCAGCGAAGAAAGGCGCTTCTTGCACAGAGGTTTGGAAAACTTCTTTGGAACTCTTACCTCTCTGTCTTTCTGTGGAAGCCGTTTCTGTTTTTGTCTCTATCTTGCCCTTTCTTCTGTCCTGCATTTCACGAAATTCATAGCTATGAGGCGATGGCATGACACTTTTCTTTTGTCCAGTAGGACATCACCATGCCATAGTTCAATATCTTGGTTAATCCTTTGAGGTTGCCATCCTCTTATTGTCTGACTGGTCTTTTCCATTTGTGCCCCCATCCTGGCGATTTAGTTGGGCTTTCTTTGTGACTTAGAGTAATGCCCTTGGTATCTTGGTTCTTTGGATCTTCAATCCTGTTTCCAAATCCCAAGTTGTTTGAGTTTTTTTTCTGTCATACAAAAAGTTGCTTTATGGAGAAACCCTATGCTACAAAACTGCACCAAGGAATTTTTTTCTGCTGTCATTCTATCCAGCCTCTTTCACATTCTTGTACAAGGTGAGTCTCCTTTTGAGACAAAGGGGTGTCCTGTGCTGCTATTCTGGCATATGAGTCACTAGCACTAAAGTCAACGGTGCCTTCAATTTTCTTCTTCTTGCTTGTGTCTTGCTGTCAACATAGTGCAGACATTTTTATTTATCTGCAAGGTCTATTTTTCTCCCTGCTGTTGGCAGAACTGTGAGAAATTTCGTGACTCTAGTGCAGCCTCAAGTCCATCATTTAAAATGATCAAACTGGAATGGTAGATTAAATTGCCTTTCTACTTGTTTACTTAATTTCCTCACCTTGGATGCTGCAGACATCAGTTCTTTTGAGTCTGATTCAAGATATTGAACCACTGGATGTAAGTCACATCAGCAAGGATGCTTCACCGGATAGCATGGATGCGATGAAGAGAACTATAACAGGAATTCTTGGCCTCATGCCCTCTGATCAGTTTCAAGTCACAATTGAAGCCTTTCGGGAGCCTCTTGCAAAGTTGCTGGTGTCGTCAATGATGACTGGGTAAGTTTATACTTGATGAGTCGGAGCTTCTTTCCTGAGGTTTCATGTGCACTATGATTGGAAGCTTCCCTTGTTTCATATGATTTGTTATGTAGGTCTATCAGTTGTCTAGTCAATTCATGTTCTGTTTGAGTGCACTATTGTGGCTTTTGATTTCTTTGATCATGGGTTCACATGGTCTGGTTGTCAACAAATATTCTTGGGGGCTTATGTATTGTGTTGTTTTCTATTCCCATGTTAAACTGCTGGAGCACAATGTGATATGGGATGCATTCTTACTCTGTCCACAGGGGCTTGTTGAAATGATCATTGGTCGTTACTGACTCATCCATTCTTACACTTCCCAGGTACACATTACGGAATGCAGAGTACCGGCTTAGCTTGCAACGGAGCCTTGATCTGAGTGATGAAGAAGGAGCCACTGTTGATGGGCTGCCCTTGCCCACTCTTAGTGTTGGCACAGAAGACCCCTTGCAAGGAAGTGTTACAAGCATGGAATTGGCAGATACAGTAGAACAAATGCAGTTCACTGCTGCAGGAACTTCTGGATTCTTGGAGGAAGGTGTCAGAGAAGAGGAGTTAGATTCACTGGATCGCTTGGGTCCTGTGTCACCAGAGGTTGCAAAGTATATCCAGCAGTTGCAATCAAAGTTGTTATCAACACAGAAGGTAAGTGGTCCTTTTTTAAGTTTACAAGGTTCTTGTCAGTCGTGGCTATTTCATTCTCACTTGAAACAAGTGACATCAATGAAGCACATTGAGATTCTTTTCAATCAACCCTGATGCAAAAGACCAAGGCACAGGTTGGGTCTCAGCTTGTTTCAGGTTTAAACAAAGTTAGTTATGTTGTGCAGGATCTGGATGATTGTAAACATTCTCTAACAGCTTTGGAGATGGAGGGCATGGTAGGGGAGGAACAGAATGATCTACTGGATTATTTGAGGTCACTGGAGCCTGATAAGGTTTGCAAACTCTCTAGCTCATTCTTGCCTACTTTATACAACACTGGATACATGTGAAGTCTCTTGCAATCAGCCCAGGACTGCCTTAGGGTAAATGTAGACTTCATACATAATTTCTAGAAGTTTAAGATCATGAGTGTGCTGGCAAGTTGATCACACAAATGTTGTATCTGACACATCTTTATATTCAATTGATTCATCATCAAAGTTTGGGGAAGTTGGTGGGTTCCCTTTCGCTTGATTATAGCATTTCATCAGTTAATGTGGAGTGGAAGAGCATTGTACTTATGTTGATTTGTACTGTTGGTTGTGAGCTCTACAGGTTGCAGAACTCTCCCAACCCACTTCTTCAGAAGTAGAGGATGTTATACGTTTGGTAATCAACAGTCTGTTGGAGACCCTTTGTGTTGCCAATCAGCCCTTGCAGATGCCAGAGTTTGGCAATGGAGCTAGCAGTAGCATTTCCAGTTCATGGGAAGAGGACGGAGTGGCTCCAGAACTTCTTGCCAACATTCCTGTTCATTTGGAGTCTACTATGACAGCAACAAGGGATTACTTTGCAAGGCTTCTTTTCTGGTGGGTATTAGGCTTGTCCTCATCCTCTTTCCACTCCCTGATTTTGGTTATTAACTAGCTGTCCCTGGATATTGCAGGTTAGTTCTTTGTTGTGTGTCTGTCTTTGGCTTTGCAGAGGAAAGTAGCTAGTCAGGTTGGCCCTTAGAGTTCACCACAACCCTTCGAGAAGTGTAACCTCTGACACTTGGGTCTCTCTTTGTGACTCATAAGGTCTTGCTTGATTTCTTGAAAAACAATGTGGATCTGTGGCAGCTACCTTTTTGTCCTAATTTCTAACTTACAGGGTTCAGGACTCTTGAATATATATTGTTCCAGGATGGATTGCAATTGAACTCAGGTGTCTTGAGCATACCTGTGTGGTTATTGTGGATTCATTCTAATTTCTGTGCTGTTCAATGATGCCTTGGGTGGGACAGGTGCATGCTGTTGGGTCACCACATGAGAGGGTTAGAGTATAGGCTAGAACTCAGCCGGACCCTCAGCCTTTCAGGAGATACAGAACTCAGGTTGGAGGAAGAGAGGTATGACTAGGGGTTCCTAGTAATCAGCAGGCTAATGGGATAGACTTCATCGAGTTTTCTGTGGAATCACTTTTGTTTTCATAGCAATTTGATTGTAGGTTGGCTTTTTGCTTTCTCTGTATGTAGCTGGGTACAAGATGGCATGGACAGCTTTGTGGTTGAGGTACATGGTTCTCTAGTTTGATGTAGGGATCTCAAATAGTGTTGTGGGATGTAGATAGTCCCCTTCCTCCATTTTTTTCTTATAAATCCTGTAAGAACTTTACCACCACTTTTTCTCAGTGATGATGGCTTCTCATGTTTGCTGATGGGTTGGTTTTGACATTTTGGTGGTATCGTTTCATAAGTTGGATTTTGAAGCAGAACATTGTGCTCTTTGTTTGGGGTCATGAGTTTCCTGGCCATCTAAACCCTATGTGCATTTTGGTAGATGAGGTGGTGCAGAAGTTGTTTGTCATATTTACATATGTCAACCTCAGAATATCAGAGACAAAAGCTGAAGGCTTCAGACTAAGTGGCATGGTGGTCTCTGCAGTTTCAAACTTTCCTAGCCTGACAACTTGCATAAGCAAAACTGGCCCCAGATATGAGCAGACAAGCTTAGAAGGAACTAGAATATGTAGCAAACTTCCAGTTAGTCTTCCTTCTATTAGGCCTCTCTATGCCTTAAGCTTCAATGCCTGATTTGTACATAGGCAAGCTAAAATGAAACAAAGCTTACCCTTGTAACGTTGTTGCAGCTTGAATGAGAATACTGTTTGATGGTCTTTTAGTCTCAATGATTCTTGAATGCTGGCTGATGTCATGACTGATACATCTGGAATTATAACAGAAACTCAGGATGCAGGTTTCTACATAAATCTTTAGCAGATTTCTATGTACTGATGTACATGTACTGTTGGGGAGCTGATGAAGACAATGGAGAGTAATGGCAGTACTCACTGCCTTGCATCATGGAGCTGCACATGATACACAAGGTTATGGTTGGTTTGGTTTGGCTTGGCGGTGATGTATCATGTGATTAATGTTGCAACATTGCTGTGGTACCCAATCAGCACAGTTTTTTTCTGAGGGTGTCTTGGCTTTCTGGATTCTTTACCCTTTATTTGTTCACTTATGGTAAAGAATCCAGAAAGCAAAGACAAATACTCATCTCATAACTGCATTGTTGGAGATCTCAAATAAGTTTTTTCCTTTTATGATTGACAGAAATATTTGTTTTTGTACAACTGAAGAAGATATGCACATTGACTGACCTAACTCCAATCGACATAATTTGTTAAAACTTTCCGCAGGTTTTTCTTTAGAGAATTATTTTGATTTATATGCAAAATATATATTCACATTATTTTGAACCTCTTTTGAAATTTGTTTTTCATGCTTGACTAGACACCGTGGTGGCATGGAACACATGATAAACAAGGTAGTTGAGAGGTAGGTGAGCTGGGGAAAGATGAGCTCTAGTCAATTCTGCTAAAGAGGAGTTGGCCACAAGAGAGGTCATTTGAGAAGACAATTTGTTTAACGTCAATGTGAAAGTCCTTCCACCTAGTTTTGCAATAGTCAAAAGGAGTCTTCTTCCAATTGCATTGTCTACTCCACTAGGAATAGTCCCATATTTGCTTCATCTGTGATATGTGATATTTTCATGGCTGTCAGTCACTCATATTTCAACATTTTTTTAGCCTCAATATTTGCAAAGGAACTCTATTGTCATGTCGGATTGCTTGGCTTTGCACAAGGTCCCACTTATTAAAGAAAAGTAGAAGGTGGCAATTGGGTGGGTGGAACTTTTTTGTTGGGCCCTGCTTCTACAGGAGGAGAAAGGGACTACCAAATTTCGAGAATTCATTTCATGTTGAACCTGTGTGAGTCCAGTCTATGTATGATAAATTGTGTGTTCAATTTTGGGGGCTGAAATATCTAATCCATGTTGACAACATGTTTGTATAAGATCATTTACAACAGTAGCCACTAGACAGAACCGTGGTGACACATTCATCCCCCCAAAACAATGGGCAAAATTTAGAGAATTCTTATTTTAAAGAAGAGGACTTATAACAGAATATTCTCCTTTTCTTTATATTCTTTCAAAATAGCTACAAAATTTGGCAAAACAAAAAGTCGCTGATTTGAGCCTGTGAGTTGGTTGATGAATATTTCTTTTACTGATGAAATAATATGATGACAAATTTTTCTATCACATTTGTGACCAAAACCCTGGTTAACTAGGGAACAAAGTAATCAAGTATTTTGACCAGCATTTTTTTTCCTGAAATTCTTTTGCCAAAAATGCAAATTAAAATAAGAAATAAATAATTCAAACCAAGTGATTTTGGAGGGTTTACATGACCAGAAGTGGGTGAAAAAAAAGGTAAAACTTTCCAGTTTTTTATATTCGGTTTTCAATGTGCAGTAAATAATATAAAAGATTGATTAAATATTTGTACTCCAAATCCAATTTATAGACAGATTTGGCTACATCTTCTTATGGATGATTGCTGCATAGGCTGCATAAACAAATTCCTAAAAAACACTGGTTTTGACTAATGGCCAAGAAAAGGAACAAAAACCAGTGTTGGGTTGTTCTTTGAATGTTTAAATAACCATTGGTTCTGATTTGTTTTTGTTAAAAACCTCAAAATAGGTGGTTTTCATGAAAGAATCCTGTTCTTGACTTTTTTTTAAATTTGAGACCACGGTTATATACCAAAATCAATTATTTGAAAAGTCTGGTATCCCCCTTTAGGCTGGTCCTGGTATATAGGTCTGTTGTAAAATGAGGTACCAGACTATTTCTCAAACTCATATACCCTTCTGGTATCAACAATTCAAGGTACCTACTCAATTTCATGATGCAATGGTATCAATATAAATATGACTAATATGATACCAGTTGGTATAAATTTTCCAACTCTAATATAAATATAGTGCCTCATTAGGGTTGAATTTTTAGGGTTTCATCCACTCCACGTTCTGCATAACCAAGGCAATTAGGGTTGAAATATGAAAACCAGATTGCAGCCATTGAAAAACATAAAGAAATAAGAGACATGATTGAAGGTTCAGCAAGAGAGCAGCCAACATCACTCATGAGAAGGTTAAGTGCAAATTCAAAATAAGAAAATGGGTACAACTGAAAAAAGAATCTGCTCCTTAGTAGATGACACTACTCTTGTGCAAAATGCATCACTAACATAGTTAAAACCAGTGGAAAGAATACAATGTCAAAAGTCTTATCAAAATGTTTCCAAGTCATTTGAGACTTCACTACTCCGCATCTTTAAAGTACCCAACATCCTTGAACTCCTTTTCAAAGTCATTCAAAGGCTTCCTTTCAGCCATGAAAAACTCCACCATCCCCTAGCAACAAATGAGCATCAACCCATCTTCACATCACTCGACTAGTTCTTCAAAATCATAACCAATTTGTCCAAGTTCTCTATGCCCAGCCAACATTATCGCAAACTAGTCAATATTCCAACAATGTTAAATATGCATACAATTTCAATTTGATAGTTTGGGATACCCAAAAATTGACAAGCAAGGAATGCAACAGTAGGAAACTGTTTTGCATGGTCATTCCACCATTGCAAGGGTGATTTTAAATTGTTATCATCCACATGTTTGTGACAATACAAATACAATTCAAATTTCACCAAAGAGATATTAGCTTCCAAAGAAATAAAAGTTGCAACTCCCCACAAGAAGTCATCATTGGTGGGTGTTGAAGGAGGAGGGCCTTCCACATGCCTTGGGTTCATATGCTTGGAAACCACCACCAAGAGTGGCAACAAAACATGCTAGTCATATTCTTCCATAATTGTTGCAACTTTGTCTCGGCCTACATATTCCATGATGCACTTCAACCCTTTAAACCTTGGATTGAGTTGAAGAATGCACATGTTGTGTGTAGTAGTAGCATTAAAGGTCATAGCAAAAGCCATAAAGACTCCAACACATTAATCACTTCAAGCACCATTCTACTATACAAAATCTCCAACTTTGTGTCAAATTCTCCACACACAACAGAAGGTTTAGTGATGTATGAATTCAATAATCTTTGTGCATCCTAATACGAATGGAAAATGTTGCAAACAGAACATTTAAAAGCAATCAATACCTTCTAGTTTGGTTTAGAATGCATTGTTCCACCACAAGGCCCAAGGTTTGTGGTGGAACTTTGGCAATTGCCCATGTTGAACTAAATGGTATTCAAGTTTACAACTTGGAGGTCTATTAGCTATAACAAAGGTTTTATGGTAGCAACATATTCCAAGGTTTCTTGGAAAAAAAACCTTGAAAGCAAACCAATTTTGATTAATGTCTTGAGGTTTTGAGGTCTCAACCAATTTCCTTCCACATTGATTCCCATTCTTGCCTACCTTTACATGATTTATTTTTATGAAACAAAGTTGTAGCCTTTGTCAAGAGCTTTCCAACAATATGTCTTTCCAATGATATGTCGCACGCCACTTGCACACAAGGAAATCGAATCGAATTGATTCCCAACTTTTACTGGTCAAAAGTCAAACTGCCAATTTGATTCCCGGCCCTTCTTTTGGCCATAACTTGTGTTTTACATGTCCAAATGGGTCATGCGAGCCCATTTTAGACATCTATGTTTCAATAGCTTTCCAATAGTATAAAAAAATTTCAATCCATTGGGTTTTGACCCTTGTAATCGCTTTCTGAACATTCGAGAGTTCATCGGGACTCCAACTCCCAAGGTGGAAGTTCCCTTGGGAATGTGAGGGTTCATTCCTTCACATTTTCTTTCACTCCTGGGCTTCCTTTCTTGGCCCACAACCTTGCAAGCCCTTGCTTTGGTAGCGAGCCCAAGGCTAAAGTTATAACATCTTGAGGTTTTAAGGTCTCAACCAATTTCCTTACATATTAATTCTCATTGTTGCCTACCTTTACTTGACTTATTTATCCATGTAATGGTTTTTTGCAAGTCATTTTGGGTTTCTATTACATTTTTTTCCTTCATCCTAACACCAATCTTAGTATCATTAGTGGCATATTAACATGCCTTGGACATGACATGGCCATTAAATGGTGTAACAAGTTGTAGCAATGCATAAGATACAACATGTGTGAATGTAAAAGCAAATGTGTTCAAGTTTGTGCCTTCATCCTTAACATAAACAATAATCTTGTTTATGAGTTAATATTCAATGAAAAGAGATTTCACCTATTTTACTAATGTTGCTCTAGAGGTGTTTGGAGCTTCAAACAATCATACTATAACATGGCAGGGCACCCAATCATTATTAATAAAATCAATAATTAACATGAATGTATCAAAGCCAATTTTGGACATCTAGAGGTCAAATGTTATAATGCTTGTAACACATTGTGCAATGGTTGGCAACACATGCATCTTCATTACCTTAGCCATCATATTTGGGATATATCCAAAATAAATTGTTTGTGTGAAGGAAATTTAACTCTATCATATTGGTGCATTACAAGTTGACATAACCAAGGATTTTCAACAACAAATATATGCATATACCTCTTTGCAATCAATAGAAACAAATATTTAATAATCCAATTCTAACCTAGATCATTTGATTTATAAATTTTTTGGTTAAAACAAAATCAATAATGGAATGGGGAAACATTATCTTCCTCTTTTTCACTTTCTATTGACCCCCATTTTCTTCATTTGTTGTTTTCTTCTACTCCTTGTATTGATTCAAATTAACCCCATGTTCATTATGTTAATTCTTCATATTCGTGATGCCATGTGTAGGTTTGTAAACAAAAATACCTTTCTTGGATCATGTCATGTTGTTGTTGTTATTAAGGCTTCAGCCATGGGGCAAAAGCACACTAGGGTGTCACAATTTTGGTAGATTAGAATCTTTTTTCAAAGTCATTTTCTAGTGTAGTTGACAATTGGCTTAAAATATGAATATTTAAATGATATTGAAAATAACATTTTTTTTCCATTTCCAATTTCAAATCATAATGTTATAAGACATATAAGAAAATCTCAAAATAAATTATTTTAAAATGCTTTAAAACACTTTTAAAATAATTATAATTTTTGAAAATTTTAAAAGTCCATAACATAATAAATTAAAATCACATTCCATTCATTCAATGGATCTTTAGTTTCTTAAGCATAATTCATCCAATGTCCTAAAGTTTCAAACACATAAGATTAACACATTATAATATAAAAGTCCATATCCATGAGTTTTGTAAGTGTGACAAAACATGTGGGCAAAATTCAAGAGTGCATTACTTATTGGTTATCCACAATTTATTTATTTTTCCATTTTTGAAAGGTTGATTATGATAGCTTTAAATAAGTGAGTCCATTTTTTTATTATTTCAATGGATCTTACTTTATTTATTTATTTGTACCTAAGGAATATAAGAAAAATTGCCATTGTGACATCCATATAAAGTCACCGTAGTGTGCAAACACCCCATGGGGTGGCACAAGATTGACTTCATGTTTTAAATAAATTGGATCTAAAACATGGCAGTTGGATCCTTCAGTAAAAAAAATGTCCAAGCAAGGGAGATGTAACTATGGGGATTCTAGATTGTTTACTTTTTTTACAACTAAACAAATAGAACACTCCGTGCTTCTTGTTAAGCATCAACCCTTTGAATCACTCCTTCAATCACTACTTCTACAACATCAAATGTGCCAACTCCTTGGATCAATTCACTAGTGACATCAATGACACTAGTCATTTGTAATGACCTAGCTTCCCCATGAAGTGCTTCATAATCAATGTCATAATAAACATCAAAGTTCATGGAGGGATATGGGAAGAAAGACCATGGTGATGTTAAAATTCAACAAACCATAATGATGGGAAATTTTGCAAAACATATAAACCTTAAGCCTCACATGCAAAGCATTAAGATAATGACAAGGATAGTAAAAAATGCATACAACAAGGGAACCAACTACCAAAGTAATAAAATCATAGATACACAAATATGCATTTTGTTTTGTTGGTTATTGTTCACAACACACAACATTTGGAATCGTAAAAAAACAATAACATAAACACATAAAATGGGAATCCAAATAAAGTTCATGAATGAAGAGTTTAACAAAAATCTACATAGCTTGGGCTTTGAGGAAGCTTGTGCAATAGTTGCATTGAAGCTAAATGCAAGTGACAAAACATAAAATATTATACCATTATTTAAAGTTGTCATTGCCTTCAACTTTCAACCTCACAACACCACAACTCAAAGCACATAATCATAGCAAGATTAATACTAGCAAATAAGGCAACCCTAAATGCTCAACATTGATGTGCACTCTAGTATTGAAACCCTAAAACCAAGTTGGTTGGGTTTTTGGCTATTTTTGATGAAATACATACCAAGGTTATGCTAGTTTGAATTAATATTAGGTGGATTAATACGAGATTGATTGGGTTTGCAATACTAGTGTTGATATCATTGCATATACCGAGGTGCAACCTATATACCAAACCAACATTAGTATGTACTTAGGTTGATGACAAGTAGGTATATGTCCTTCATTTTAAAAGGACATTTGACAAAACCAATGTTGGGCAGTCACGGAATTATTTCATAGTTAGCCAACTTGTAGTTTTTTTTTAATGATTTAATTTGTAATTTGAGAATACACAAGTTATCAATATCAAAAAAATTTAAAAATAGAACAATCAATTTTTAATTTCACTATCAAAATAATAACCCAAATTATGAATTTACTCAATTGTTTTTTAGCAACAACCACTTGTTATCCAAAAGGGTATCAAATAACCACCTTGAAATCTAACAATTATACTAGCCAAACAAGTTTCAATTTTTTTGGGGGGTTGGTTGTTTTTTTTTCCCCTAATTTGTGTGACATAAAGAATGGTCAACTTTGCTAAAAACATTGTAGCACTTGAATGCACCAACCAAACAAGGTAGAACTTGAGAAAAGATGATAAGTCATTATGAAACATACATATATTAGTAAAAAAAATACCACAAAGTCTATAATCAAGCTAAAGCCAAAAAGTAAAGTAATCATTCGTGAGTTTGAGGGTTTCTATGTAACATAAATCCAGTGAATGCACTTTATGGTTGAAGATCACCCCTCCATAAAATGATGTTCAATGCATTATGGCATGCCACATGCCAAGATTATAGCAAGTTGGTCAAGGAAAGGAAATTGATTGAAAGATGGAAGTTAGGGGGGATCTTGAACTATATAAAAGAGGTTTTATAAGTCAAATTTCTACAATTTGGCAATAGATTAACATCAACCATACCAAAAAGAAAATTGAATCTACAAAGAAAGGTAATGAATACTAATTTGCATACTATGAAAAGTGAAGAAATGTTCAATGAATCTCCACTTAGCAAAAAAAAAGAAAAAAAAAAGGTTGCAAACTCTAAAAATAGAAATATTGAACTGAAGTGTATAAGAATTATCATTAGATCCAAAAACCGTCTTATCATAATAGTAAATCATTTAACCACCATATTCCCACCAATAATGTTTTGCAAATTTCCTAGGTGTTCTTTGGGAGTTTCTTCACAACACAAAAATCTTGTATTGAATCAAGCTCAATAGCAAAAGTATTGCATTAAATCAAGTTCAATAGCAAAAAGTCTTGTATTAAATCAAGCTCAGTAGTATTGTGTAATTCATCACCTACAAAGTCTAACCAAAATTAAGAAACTTAAATTCAGCTACACAAATTTTGGTGAATGTCCAAAATCAAGGAAAGACTATGAAAAAAAAATGCAAGTGTGTTTCAAAATTGTTTATTTGGCAAGACCCATTAATGTCATCATTCCCAACATTATTTGAAAATAAGCCTATAATCACCAATTCAAAATGACGTCACGATGGTAATAGGGTCATCTAGTGCTACAACATATGCAAATTTGAAAAGTTGTTTTGAAATCATTAATCAAAAAGGATAGTTACAGTCTACAAAATGGATGCAATGGGATAGTAATTAGATACAATTACTTTTCAATCATTTGCAAATGTCCAAATCTTCATTATTTAGCACCTTCCACCTACATTAGAAGATTTCCATGCACACTTGTGAGAAAGTAAACAATTTAATGTACCTTTTTGTCTCTATAACCTTGATATAATCCAAGAATTTCTAGGTTTAAAATAACATAGATTACATCATTAAATGTGTTCAAAACATAATAACCAAGTGTTCATCATCTCCTCCATCATTTGAAGTTGTTTGAAATTGAAATGTTATTGAATAAGATGATAGATGATGCCTCTAATCCTTGAACAATTTTTTTTTTAATGCATGAAGACTTTAAACTGAATACATAGGACATAGGCACAAAACTTGAAATTACATATACATGCAAACATTAGGCCAAAGATTCAAACTTTAAGGTAAAATCAAGTTATTCACTTTTGACATCCACCCAATTTCAATTCAATGCAACATTAATATTGTTGAATTTAATCTGAAAACAACCAATGCCTTCAAATGTAATTGTCCATGATAACAAAAACTTTAAACATCATACTAGAACAAAAAAATGTGTGCATCATAATGCATGTAGGAACAACTTCACTCAAATTACTCTTCATCATACTTTTGCCATCATGCAAATTTGCTAAATGTGCAACTCCGAATCAAAATCCTCAATAATCAACACATTTTCATTGGCCTCAAACTACTGAATCTCAATTTGCAAGCACAAACTATTAGAAAATGCAAGATGAAAGGCATCAAAAAGTAATTAACATTGTCGAGTTTGGTCAAGGATACATGGCTTCACCACTAAAAGCATAATTTCTAAAATTATTTTGCAAATTATCCATCTTTGAGCATTTGGCACATGAGCTTGTAATTCATGCATTCCTTGTCTTTTGTATCACAAATTTATGGCATTTTGATATTCTAAGGTTTCCTAAAACAAAAATACTTTACTAGAAAATTTGATATTTACTAAGGTTTTAAATTTGCATGCCACATCTTGCATCCACACATGCTATTTTCCATTCATTACATCCTTTTTAAAATTTATAATCCATGTTATTGTTTTTGCAAGGTAGCTTCTGTACTTTTGATATTGACCTTTCAAAAGCTAATACAAACTTTTGTGTCATTACATGCATATTAACAAGACTTTCTAAAAGCATGCCCAAAACAAATGCATTGCCAAGGAGCTTGAAGTACCAAAGGTTCACATGTAACCATAGAAGATTTGAAGCTATGGGTGTTCAAATTGCCTCCTTCATTTTTAACATAGACAATCACCTTGTTTCGAAGGTTGTAAGAAAATAAGAACCTCTTTGACTTGTGTTGCCATTACTGTTCTTGTAATATCAATTGTTTTAAACAAACCCATTGGGTGGTTGCAAGCTAGGGTGGCTCATTTTCAAAGGATACACCACTCCGTAAAAATATATATAGTAATGTTAAAATGATAATCTATTTTGATATTTGGTTGAATCAAAGAATTATTTGGTGGTTAATGAACTTAAAAAATTCATATGAAGAGAATTCATTTTAGACAACTTTTGAACATACATGTTAAGAAAAAAATTGAAATCCACCAAAAAATGATTATGATGTGGACTTATGAAAATAAAACCCATTTCAAGCCATTCAAAAGTTCATAACTATTTTTTGGTTGAATTTGTTTTGACAAACTTTTTGCATCTATGTTCTTATTTTTTTTATGTCATACATTAAGACCCTATAAAATATGCCAAATAAAAATCATACAAAAAAATTCATATATAAAAACACATAGACAAAAAAATTATTTATATTTTTCAATTTCAAATGTCCATTATTATATACTTGGTGCATATATGTTATAATATTTTTTTATAGATGTTTTCTTATTCAAGTTAAATTTAAATCTAACCACAAATTGGACATATTATTGATTTTATGGCATCTTAATATCATGTAAATGCGTGATACTATGCAAAACATTACACCATGACACAAAAAATGAGTCCCTCTACCTTGCAACCACCTCACTATCACATGACATTCCCTATTAATAATGTTGACTACAAATTCGAAACATCCACAAATCATATGATGTTATTATAACATTCAAAGTAGGCAAAACATAATTCTCCAATTTTTTTGCCACCATGGAAGGAAAATCATGTTGAACAAATGTGAATAAATTCACAAAACCACAAGTTATTAAACAACACAAGGCAAAGTTAGGATTATGTCTAGGCTCTAGAATGCACAAGGTGCTAGAAAACATGCATTCATAGAATCAGCAAATAGTTGAGATAAAGTGTAAAGCTTCAAGTAGAAGCTTCAATCCACCAATATTCAAGACAAGACTTGTGAATCTTGATCAAATTGTGAAATCCAAGCTCAAAGTTGAAAGTTGATGGCAGCATGGGTACTTGATCTTGCTTCCCATAACTATTCAACATAAAGAGCTTCATGTTGGTGGCTATCCATTACATAAAGTTGGCATCCAAAGTTAGCAAAGGTAACAACTCCAATTTTATTAGGGTTACTAGTTAAAAACCAACCTTGGGTAGAATATGGAGAGCCTCAAAATTAGCTTTTGATTTTTCAAAAGGTGATATCCCTGATCCATTAGGGTCTTGTTGGGTCTCTACAAAATACATACTGGGCCAGGTAGGTTATCTCCAGGTTCTTGGTCAAAATTGGAACTGGCATGTAGCTTATTAATAACCTACCCTTGGACACTTGTTGATAACCGGCTGATTTCTCAATAACCTGCCAACATTGGACAAAGCCCTTGCTGGCAAACTGTGAACCAGTGGCGATGGAAAAATATAAGAAATCCTACCTGAGCGGTGGAGGGCAAGAATTCTGACTTTGTGCGTGCCTTGGCGCTTAGCCACCATATGAACCTAATAATGAACCTGGGTTAACCAGATGAATGTGCAGGGCCTTTCAGTCGATGGATGACAAATTCTTCTGGCTTTGGAAGAAAACCTAACGAACCTCTAGGGTTTTCGACTTCTAGGGTTTTCAGAAACCGTAAGAAGGGAGAGTGTGCTTGCGACGTCATTGCAAGCTCCGACTTGCCGCTCCTCGGCGGCTGTTCAGTATTCAACCCTTTCCGATTTCAAAGCAGGCCTTGCATCTTTCCCTAATCATTCTCGGAACTCTTTCCTAGTTTGCGGTGACGTGTTTTTCGCTCTCCTAAATCTTTTGGTGCTGCTTTCTGTGCACTTCTTTTTTAGCCACTGGGAAGTACGAGGAGGTTTGTTGTGGACGTGATGATGAACATGAAGTTGCTTGACGGACCCGATAAGGTGTCCGAGAGATCTTTTCACTACAGTTTGTATTCACTGAGCGTCCACTTCTACCTTTTTGTACGATGCATTTTTGTTTAAGGTCTCATGGCTTCTCACTTTCGTGACTAGAAATGGGTACGGTGTTTTGGATCAATAGCGTGTCTTTCAGATGAGTTTAGGGTTTGCTAATTGTGGAAAGAAGGAAAGGTGGATGCACTGTGAGATTGGACCACTGGGACTTCCCAAAGCAGGTTGGAGAAGACCTATCTGAAAGAAATTGACATGGCTGGGAATGTGCAACTTGGTTAAGGTAATTTGGTGAAGCAGATCCGTTTGCTCCTCTTCCTAATCTCCCTCCTAATTCCCTCATTCATCCCTCATTTCTTATCAGGCTGCTGTATGATAGTTTTGGTATCAACGCCCATGTCCATGGTATGTGCAACCTCCTTTTGTCTCTAGATATGATGAGCTCAGATTCCTCCAGTTCATAAAACTCTGACTGGAGGAGTCCGTGCTCAATATCTCTGAACAGAAACTTGTCATTTAGAACAAGTAGGAGCTGCTGCAGTCCAATCTAAGGGAAGCGGAGGGGGGAGAGAGGTGAGTTGTTAAGATCATCTGAAGTTTTACAACAGGCATTTAAAAGATTAAAGAGATGGAGTACCGAGAATGTCAGCCAACAGATAAGATATGCAGGCCTGTCAATAGGATATGAATGGAACTTTAACTACTGTCACATGCTTCAAGTTCAGAAGATGTGGGGGAGTGATGTTCTAGTTCGAGATTTAGTGTCATTCGTAGTTGGACATTCAGGGAGAGTTGCTGGGCTTGGAAGTGCAAGTTTTGCTTGCAAAGTCCACAGTGAAAGAATAGCATGATGCCAAGATGAAGTTGTTTCGAGAGTATGATTGAAAATACTATAGGAAGCTGGAGGAAGTTATTTCTATTCAGAAAGAGAAATGTGGGAATTGGGAGATAAATTGCAAAGAGCTCGAAGTGTAGATTATGCTTGCAAAGTTTAAAATGAAAGAACATGCTGCAAGGATGAAGTTCTTTGAGTACAATTGAGAATGCAATGGGAAACTAGAGGAAGTGATCTAAAATGGCAACTTCAAACTTTTCCCCCCCAAGATATGGTACTATGGGGCAATTTTTCGAAAAAACTCATTTGTAAAAACACCTGAATAACAGATGACCTTTGAGAAAGTGAATAAACTAATGAGAGCAAGATCTGCATGAAATTAAAACTGTTACAAGGCCTCCATCAGATAATTTCAAACCTAACATTTTCTGTTGAAAAGAAGTTCCTAAATCAATGCACGATTTGTATCTTTTACAAAAAAGGAATGTTGTTCCAGGCATGATTAGAGACGTTTCCTGAAATCCAATACATTCAAAAGACTTGCAAAGACCTTTTCCTGTTGGGCTGCGGGAACTTGTCAGGTATTTGTATCAAGCCTGATGCCAGGTTTAATTTGTTGCAACTGTTTCATGTCTATGGATTCCAATTATCTGGATAAAATGTGATTGTGATGATAGTCTAAATCCAATAGACCAGCAGCGAGAACACATCTGTATATGTTTTAAAGTTTTTATGTGTTTGTATTAGAGTTTTTTTCCCCTATCTTGGAATGTAGCTGAAGTGGCAATCATCCATAAGACAAAATCCAAATATCACTCCAAAAATAGATTGAAAGCTTTTTAAAAAGCATCATTCTATATTATTTGCTACACTATTCGAACTTAGTACAAAAATCTGGCAGTTCTGAAAAACAATTCTGAGATCTCTCACAAATAGAAAACTTGAAAATCATCTTTTCAAAAACAAATCACCACTGTGGCAAAGAAATTCCTGAACAAAAGCCCTTGGTTTCTATTGTAAATAATTTCCTTGGTTGCTTTCAAACAGATTTCCCCTCTTATCTTTGGCCTTCATTCCTAGCATCTTTACTGGACATGAAGAATTTAGCTTTCCAATGGTTTTGGTGTTTTAGTAAGCTGTCAAGCTTTGGAACCAACAATTTATCTTTCCTTTGGACAAATGTGCAAATCTTGCACCAGGCTTGTTGCACATGACCCTTTTCATCCAAAATGCATTCTACCCAAGGTACACGAATGATGAAAACATCTTGGAATTTTTAGGCTCCCTCATACAACTTCCTCCTCTTCTTTTCTTTTCCTTCCTCACATGCAGAATCAAACACAACTCGTTTAGCTCTATCATCTTAAGATATAAAAGCAAAAGGTGGGGAATCAGATTTTAAAAATTCAAGAGGACTTGATGAACCTGCTTCACCTTGAAGAATTGGGCACTTGTAGAATTGGGCCCATGTTCCTTGGAAGCATGATGACAAATTGCAAATATTGGAAATTCAAACATGGGGAAATCTGAACCCTAAACTTGAAAAAAACACTGGAAAAATAAAGGGTTGATAAACAAACTTGATGGAATTAAAATTCAAACTAAGTTGTAGTTTATAAAAACAAAACCCAACAAAGTGAATCCCAACAAAGCCAAACCCAACAGAACCCAGCAAAACACTAGTGAAAGTTTGAGAACTTGAGACTTGAAAGGAAATCTTAGAAATTGGAAACATCCAAGTCACTGAAAACTAGTTTGTAGCAGGCAACAGCTTGAACAACAATATTAGCAACAACTTGAATAACAAATTTGCATTGAACACTGAGCATTAGTAACACAGAAATTTTAAGTTGTAGGGGAGGTTCCCATACAAGTGGGTTCTCCTGAGGGAGGGTCACACGAGGGCAGTAGCCCAAGGGCATTCCTGACTGATGGAGAGCACACGAGTATGAGAACCTCTACATACTTAAAAATCTCTTCTTTTTCTTTCCTCCATTCTTTCCTTCTTGTTTTTTTTAATTTTCCTGATATGTCCCTTTTCTTGTGTTGAAAGTTTCCTGATCCATATCATCAAAAAAAATCTTTCCATGGGAACATGGGAACGTAGAAATATAGCGAGATCTCCCCCACTGCATAACTCCCTAGGGATCTTCTGCTGGGGGAGATCCCTCAAAATACAAAGAGAAATAAAAAGAGAGGTTTTTACTTTGGAAATGGGGAGTCGCAATGCACCAATTTACCTTAGGCCTTAGATAAGATCTTTTTTGAGCATTCTCGATTTCCAACTTCAGTATCCCATTTTGAGAATTCACAGTCCCATTCAACGCCCAAAAAACCGCAGCCACAACTCCATCCATGCAACATGCTTGCTGAACTTCATGACTCATGAATTATAGTATCTTTCCCTCGTGAACTATCAACCATAAGCGCTCAGAATTCATCCAATTCTGAGAGCAAAATTCAATCAACAACTGCATCAAAATGGAAAACAGAATTAGTCCATTCTTTGATTTTGGGTTTTTGGAAATACTAGGAACCAGCTGTTCTGTGATAAATCAATGAACCACCCAACATTGTATGCACTATTACCCATAACAACTTGAATGTATTTCACCATACAAAAAACCTTGGTTGAATGTTTTTAGTTTTAGAGGAAGGCCCTTGTATTGTCCAACAGTCCTGAAAAAAGAGGTGTTTCCCTTGTTTGTGCATGCAATCCTAAAATAAAGTGAAGACCTATGCTAATTTTTTTTGGTGTAATTGGAGGGTATGTCACCCAATGTATTTTTTCAAAGGCTGATTATGCTCGTGGGGCATTTTGAAAATGTAGGGAGAAGGCATTACTCTGGTGGGAGTTCCATTTTTTGAAATGCATTACATTTTTTTCTATCCTTTCCCATTATATATTTGTCATGTACTTGGTGAGTATCATTTAAAATTCTGAAACAAGTGTTTATGCTTGGTAAAGCCCCATAACCTCAAGCTTTACCCTACATGTAATTACCAATGTTGTGTGATTTTTCTTTTTAAAGAGAACCTTTGGTCACAGTTTTTATTCTTAAAAAAAAATTGGAGGTTTTTTGGGTATGGGTTTGAACCCAGTTCTTTTCATTTTTAAACCATGAAGTTTTGATTTTCACATTTATTTGAAATTCAAGAACCTTAGGCCCAATATAAGCTCAAGTCTGGTTTCATGTACACATTACACATTCCACTATGCTAGATATTGTAACAAATTAAAACCAAGGTCAATATAGGTATGGAGTTTCACAATTAATTGAAATTAAATATTTAAGATGAACATATTTGTAATCTTTTCATAAAAAATCAACTTGGTTACTTTAAAAAACTTGCCCTTCTTTTTAAGACTATATTTTACAGGTTCGTGGTCTAATTCTTGTGTTGATTCCAACAAAAAGGTGTGAGATCAAGTCCAAATCAAAAATTAGAACTTGTTATGACAAAATTTAAAAAAAGAATCCACTTTATTCACATGAATGGGGCCACTGGGTCCATCCACTTTATTCATAGCTCTTTCACCTTTGGTTTTACATCCAATAAGGCCCACAAGTGAATCCTTAACTTACACATATGCATGTAAATTGGGTCAATGATCTAAAGTCCAGACTGAAAGTTAAAAGGGCCCAATTGTTTGTCTACAGTTTGGAATGAACTGCTCTTAATTTCTTAACCAATGTTCTTTCAGAAACACCACAAGTTGCTCAAACTAAAAAGTTTTCCTTCCCAAAAATATGTATTTCTACCAATGCTTTTTTTTTTTTCCAATTTGGTGGTGGTGCTCAAAGTGGCGATCATCCATAAGAATGTTTTAGCCAAGTTTGGGCAATTTATTCAAAATAAGAAAGTAAAAAAAATCTTAAGACACCCTTCAATGTTGCAGGCAAGTTGTGATAAAATTTGATGATTTTTTCAATTATTTTCAGTTTTTGAAAAACAGAAGAAGAAGGGAATATCTGACAGATTATTCTTTTTCAATAAATGGAGAAATTTTAACACAAAAATAAAATAAAAATCACTCATCCCTCCCATTAACCCCTCCTACTCAATAAAAATATCCCGACCATATAAGTCCTAATTAAAAGCCAGCACAGGGAGTTACCCACTTGTAAACACTATAAAATGACTAACTGAAGACCCCCACCCCTCCTCCTTCCTCAGAAAAGGAAAAACTTGTATATAAAAATTCAAGGATGGGAACCCATCCATCAGAAGTACAAAGCAAATGAGAGCATGAGTAGACACAATCCGAAGAAAAAACTAAAGCAAACTATCAACGAAAAATAATGAAAAGAACCCTATGCAAAGGAACAACAACAACAAAGGAATTCTTTCTGGAGACTTCACCCAAAGCAAACCCCCCAAAGATAGTGCCCTCAAGGCTGTGCCATTATTGAAACTGTCCCATACGTGGTGTTCTGTCATGCCATGCACTGTGCTGCATTGCGGACATGAGAAGTGTTGGCATAAGTGCTGCTGTTTTATCCAATCTTTTTGCAGTCCCTATTTGCCGCATATAATTGAGTTGGTCCAGTTCTAATAACAAGGTCCACAAGTAATGTGCTAGATTAACCTTGCCTGTAAATAAGCATCTGTTCCCTACACATTGAACTGTTAGTTCACTCCAGATAACTAAGAAAACAAATTCAGACCACCAAATCCAACATCCCATTCGCCTGAAAAATAAAATAAAATCTTCATGCTTACTTACACACAGCCCTATTGTTCTAAACATTGAAAACAATGATCCCTTTCTACTATTTTCATGGATCCTTTGAAATTCACACAAACCTACCAAAACCATATTACACATTCAATTGTTAGTTCACTCGAGATAACTAAGAAAACAAATTCAGACCACCAAATTCAACATCCCATTGGCCTGAAAAAAAATAAAAATTCATGGTCACACACGACCCTATTGTTCTAAACATTGAAAATAATGGTCCCTTTTTACTATTTCCATGGATCCTTTGAAATTCTCACGAACCTACCAAAATCATATTACATATTCAATTGTAAGTTAACTCTAGATAACTAAGAAAACAAATTCAGACCACCAAATCCAACAATCCGGCCATTGGCCTGGAAAAAAGAAAATCTTCAAGCTTACACACAACCCTATAATTGTTCTAAACATTAAAAATAAAAGTCCCTTTCTACAATTTCCATTGATCCTTTGAAATTCTCACAATCCTACCAAACCATATTACACATTCAATTGTTAGCTCACTCTCAATAACTAAGAATTTCAGAACACCAAATCTAATGACCTGGCCATTGCATTGGCCTGGAAAAAAACAAATCTTCATGCTTACACACAACCCTATTGTTCTAAACATTGAAAATAAGGGTCTCTTCCTACCATTTCCAATTGATCCTTTCAAAATTCTCACAAACCTACCAAACCTTATTACACATTCAACTGTTAGTTCACTCAAACAAGCCAAACAAAAAGAATTCAAATCAGTACCACATGGACAGCAATTTCATTGGCCATAACATTTTTTCTGCTCACCTAGACACAAGCCTCTTCAACACCTTCAGTACAAGTATATTAGTATACTAATATTATAACTTTGGTCTATACTCTCTCTATATATTAGTGCACTAATATCATAACCCTTGTTTGTATATACAGACAGATCAGTTAAAAAGTCCACGAGTCTAGAATATAAAGTAGTCTAGAGAATAGTTGTTGATAAATCAACCCAACCCCAGAAAAGGGAGAAATAATTAGAGCAGTGAGCTGGTTGCATTCCTGTGTTGATGCGTGTTTAGGGCTTAAATTAGAGAACCCAATTTGCAATGCGGTTTGTGAGTGAGTACCCGTGTCAAGTGCTCAAGAGAGAGCATTGAATACAGTTTTAGGTAGTACTGGTTTCCAACTTTCTGTCAGTTGGGTTTGTTGTCGAGAGAGTAGCAGCTACAGTGCCAGCAGCTGACTGATCATGAGGTCATAGAGCTGACAAGCTGGTTGCATATACTGATGGCATGTGTGCTTTGCAGTGTGCATGCAACAGTAATATGGAAGCAACTGCAACATCCCAACTAGCTTGTTTGGTTCATGTGGTTGTACTGGCCACCACAAGATCTGCATTCTCCTGTCCCCTTTTTCCAATCTGATTTGTGAAGGAAAGTAATCAGGACCGTTTCAGTATAATATATATAAGCACTACTGACTTAGGTGTTCTCTACAAGATTCCAGGATCTCTCAATTAGCTGTTGCCCTTGAGAAGTGATAGATCTAGCTAGTGTGCTGGAGTCGAGCTGAACTTGGAAATTCCTTTAATTATATGCTAGACTTGTTCAGCTACTAATTACAATCTTTGTTGAGATCAGCACGCCTACAATATGGCTCCCATGAGTAGTAGATCCAGCTTCTGTCGTGTTTTGTCAGCTGCAAGCCTTCTGTTGCTTGGACTTGCACTAGTACCCAGATGCACAGATGCATGGAAACACAAGAATTTCACTGTGAGCGACTTGGAACATATCCAACTCCCTCTCAACTTAGAGTATCTTGAGGCCGAGTACTTCCTGTGGGCGGCCTACGGTTATGGATTGGATAAGATCGCCCCTTACTTGCCTCAGGGAGGCCCTGAACCCATTGGGGTACAGAAAGCAAATCTGGATAATTTCACGCAAGACATTGTCATCCAGTTGGGTCTTCAGGAAGTTGGCCACTTAAGGTACATACTATACATTTCCTATGCAGATTCTGTAAGTACTTCATTGAGTAAAAGGATCATTGAAGGATCAAATGATGAGTTTGCAGCTACTACTTGCCAACTGTATACGAAGGCTTGTTGGAAAATTTCCCAAAGTATAACATAACTGCAGTTTGATCACAGTGTGGATGTAGACTAGTAGCTAGGATTAATGTACACATACATGTGTACTAGAATACATGAGAACTTGATCTTTTTAGTTTGTAAAACATTGGGGTTGTTGTAATTCAACTGCAGTGCAATTCAGAAAGCTTTGGGACCATACTACTTCCCCCGAGTGCAGCTGGATTTGAGCAATGCAACATGGGCGAATCTAATGGACAATGCATTCGGAGAGAAGTTGAACCCTCCCTTCAACCCGTATATCAACAGCTTGAACTATCTCATTTCCATCTACACCATTCCTTACGTTGGCTTGACTGGCTACGTTGGTACTATTCCCCTCTTGAAGGGAGAAGGAGCTAAGGCGGTAAGCAAGCCGACGAGCCTTAATTTGTAACTCTTGTCCCTGAAATTTTGCATCTACCCAACATTTTTTCATTAGCTTTCAATACTGTCGCAAGATTTCTTTCAGATGCCTTTCACGTAGTCACATCCTGAGGAGAAAAAACATGGAGGTCACCATATTTAGACATTGGGTTCTTGGAGGAGGTCGTCAGGATTCTAGAAAATGTCTATTGTCCTCTCTGACCTGCAGAAGCCAAATTTCAAGGCTCTTTTCTCTTGTGGATGGTTGCCACTGTGGCTAGATCGTAAAATTGAGGGGGATAAAAAACTGGGACTCTGAAGTACATGTGATGTTGATGATGATGATGATGAACTAATTATGAAATATGGGGGTCACGGGCCATCGCCGGCGATGATGACAGTTGGTTGCAGGATTACTGGGCGTGGAGGCAGGTCAAGACGCAGTGATCCGGACTCTTCTGTACCAGTACAAAGATGAGTTGGTGAAGCCATACAATTACACAGTTGCAGAATTCACCGACAAAATCTCACAATTGAGGAACAATCTCAGTCATGCTTTTGTGGATGAAGGCTTGGAGGTACCCAAGTCGGAAGGCGCAGATGGATTAGTGACCGGCAACGTCTTGTCCGCGAACAACTACTCCTATTCCTATGCACGCACTGGAGAGCAGGTGTTGGATACAGTCTATGGCACAGGCTCAGCTTCCAAACCTGGTGGCTTCTATCCTAAAGGTGGAAATGGCACAATTGCCTTGAGCTATCTAAAGTCATGATCATGAAGACTTGGGACATAATAAGCATTGGACCTTGACCATTATGCTGCACTGTACAGATCATGTTGTTATGCTACACTTGTTCTAGAAAACATGTCTACTGTCCTCTCTGACCAGCTGTAAGCAAAACTTGTTGAACTTCCCATTTCAACTAATTCTCAGCAATTTCAAGTTAGAATGAATGAGATCAATCTCTCCGTGTTTAATTTTTGTATATACATGTGGTATTTGACAAATAATGTTGGAGACTACTATTAAGGTGTCACCTATTCCTCACGTGATATTAAACTCAAGTTTGGGTGTTGTGTAGTGGTGTCAAATCAATAAACTCAAGAAAATTAGGTTTTGTGGAGTGGAATCAAATCAATAAACTCAAGTAAATTGGGTTTGTGTAGTGGAATCAAATCAATAAACTCAAGTTAAATTGGGTTTGTGCAGTGGAAACATTTTAATCAATAAATTCAAGTTTGGGTTTTCTGTTTCTCATGTGATATTAAACTCAAGTTTGGGTTTTGTGTAGTGGAAATATTTAATCAATAGATTCCAAGTTTGGGTTTTCTATGGTGAAGAAAAATCAATAAAACATGATTGGAATCTATCTCTCTGTGTTTTTCTTTCCCAATAAATTTGTGATGTTGCTGAGGTGGCGATCATCCATACTAAGCTGATTTATCCCAATTTGGCTATTAACAAAATATGAAAGTGAGAACATTTCAACATGCTTATATATATTTTTGGCTACCTACTTGTACTATCTGTAGAAAACTGGCGATTTTAAGCATCTTTTTGAGTAAAAAAACGAATTTTGGTTTCTTAAATAATACTTGAATTTTGCAACAAAAAAATTCCAAATATTCACAATAGTGCAAAATTTCACACCAAAAACAAAAAGTCCGGTCTTGGATACTGTGAAAAATTCAAGTTTGGGTTCTGTGTAGTGAAGAAAAACTAATAACAGATGTTTTGCTTCGATGCGTTGTGTACATACACACTGCATTTAAGTGCTTTAAAATTGAACACTATTCCTTCTTTTTTTTAAACTGCAAAGTCCAATTTCAAAGGGCCAGATGCACTAGATTCAGAGATATCAAACTCAAGTTTGGGTTTTTGTGTAATGGAGAAAAAGGAGGAGTCCTAACCCTCTGTTATCAACATAGTACTATAGTCAAATGTTTTTTGGTTGTTAATCTTTGCTTTATTTTTTTATTTTCAATTGTTTTTCAACATTGACCGCCATACTACCCTCCCACCTAGCTATCCTATTGACCTAGTTACCCTATTCACCTACATTTTGGCCCTACCTATCAATTACAACCAACCCCGCTATTTACTTACTTTCTATCTCATACACATAAAGCACTCCAAAGTATTTTTCTTTGTATTTGAATGGATCTTCCTCCAGGCAGACGATTTATTCATCAATTGAAGGAGCTTTGAAGGAGCTTTCTGCTAATCACATGCAGACCTTCCACCATTCAAATTAAAAAGTCTTTCATGTTTTATACTAAGGAAGGCTTGCTCCCACTAGTCATTCATGGGGTTTTTGATTTCAAGTACAAAGTTTTATATTCTAGGCAAGAGTTCTGATTCCAAGCACATGGTTTCACTTCTTCTTTTTTGGCATGTCTTCTGTAATTGAAATTTGCAACTACTTTTTGTCTAATGTGGGTACTTTTGAATTGCATGTGACAAAAAGTAATTGTGTTATACAAAAAGTAGTTGTAAATACGAGTTGAAAAAAAACAAACTTTTCTTTTAATCTTTTTGATTTCAAGCGCATGGGTTTTTATTCCAAGCATGAGGTTTGGACACAAAGAGGAAATTTAGGTTTGGGAGATGAGGAAGGTTCTACAAACCTCATGATCACCATGTAAGCTTGAAACTTTGAGGGTCCAAACCAGCGTTGGTAGATTATTGATCTTTTAATAATTGTTGGGTAGGTTTTTTAAAAAAATTGGGTGTTGGTTAGGTTTTAATATCAATATTTAAAATTTTGTAGTGCCAATCAAGTTATCAATATTTTTTGATAATAATTGTTAGTTATGCATAAGGGTAGGTTTTCAAATACTAGTTGATAACTATCATTTTAACTTGTCACTTACACACTAGTTAGAGGGTTTTTGTAATCACAGTTTTTTCTTCCTTTTTCTATCACAAAAATGCTTAGTCTTTTAGGATTGATAGTCTACATGGATGCTAACGAGGTCATCTGGGTAGGTTATTAAATTTTGAAATTCAATACCAAATGATGAGGTTATTAATAAATTATTTAAAAATTAAAAAAAAAACCAGCTGGTAGGAGCTTTGAAACTGCAGGCTTTGGACAAAAAGAAATATTCCATTCTAATGGTATCTACTTTGAATCAACAGAATATTCTTCAAAGAAAGAGTCATATTGTGTTTGCCTGTAAAGCCAACAACAACAACCCCGGGGCTCATTTATTTATAGTATTATTATTATTTTATGTGATATATCTTATGGTTAGTCACAAAATGATCAATCATCTATGACAAAAATATGACCCTCTTTTAATATTCCTTGACTTACTTTTTTTCTTCCCCTGCCTTCCACAAGACCTTCCAAAGAGCTTCCACAGCATTTTCGAGGGGGCAAATGAGGCATCCAACCCTAACCCTGACAGTGAAGCTTCCATTACAAGGAAATCAAACACGAGCTGGTACACCAGTCCCCGCCAGCCACTACATAGAGCAGCTCCACGGGTGCTCAATACGTGGTCTTGCACAAGAAAATTAAATAATGAAAAGTCAAAATATGCGGGTTTGGAGCAACAGAATGGTTTTGACCCAAAATTTTATAAAAGGCACAGCAAAGCCTAACTAACACCTGCTGTTGATTGGTTAGATAGGTAGTATAGGTTCATTGGTCTAGGTGGGTTGCTATTAATACTTTCTCGCCTGGTTGCATGAGGTTTAGTTTTATGGGTGGGGTTGAAAATAAACAAATAACTAAACGTTGTGGATATGAGAAATATCTTGGCACCCGTCACATATTACACATATTACGTACCACTGGAGTCACTCTTGTTAGAGTATCTCGACCAATGCTCAATATGTGACCTTGAAAAATATTTCTCACATCCAAGTTATGGTTATTAATTTTTTATAACCCCACCCATCAAATTGAAACTGCATGCAAGTAGGTGGCAGACTACTAATAGCATCCCACTTGGACCAAATCAAACTATGTAGATTATCAGAAACAGGGAGTAATCAATAAATACGATTTTACTGTATTTATTAGACTCTTCCAGGGCTCCTCTGCGACTCTGAAAAAGCTGTGCATTTTGTCCAGGGACTCCCAAATAGTGTTTCAGTGGATTCACAGGATTCGACTGACGAACCTCATCCAAGATTTCTAGTGTGCTAGGGTCACATCGACTGATGAACCTCGTCCAAGATTTCTTAGTTGCAGGGTCACATACTGAACATTGATGGAGATGATTTGTACACTTCTGACGCCACTGCACGTCACCACACGCCATCGTCCCAAACACGCACACATCTCTCCACTCCAACCCAGGTTTCTTCGTTCCTTCGATGGATTTTCGTTTCCTGGGTTGATCACTTGCCTTCCACAACAACTTTTGTCAAGATTACCAAGAGACTTGCCTTCCACCCAAACTTTAACTTCTTGTCCAGTCCCGTGACATAATATGTCACAAGACAAAAGTAGCATTTGCGCGTCTTCTCGCAAATCAATGTTCATTGCACTTATAAGCTCTCCATGTCTTGTAGACTTCCTTCTGTGATTGATCTTTTTCTCTCTCTATATAGTCCCCGGTTTGGATTGGATCAAATGGTTGGCAGTTGCACTTAGTGTTTTTTCTTGGAGGTTTGGTGTCTGCGTAGATCTCAGAATTTGGAAATATGGTGCGACATGGTGAGATGGTGAGTAAGGCTAATAATTCGCGAGTAGCATCCGCGAGTAGTAGCGAAGAAGTAGGAGATAATCGTAGTCCCCAGGGGCTAGTTTCATTCGATCATAGTCTTAGCATGCAAGAAAGCACGCCCTCGCCGTCGTCGCAGCGATCAGAATTGTTGCAGCCACCGAAATTAGTCTCGTGGAGATCAGGCGCTGCATCGTCTCCTAAACATAAGCGTCATTACTCTTTGTTCGATTTCTCACTTAATTCCAAGTCTAGAGCTTTGGGAATTAATAATAATAATATCCTCGCTGCTGCTGTACATGATGACAGTCCAGATTATAATATATTTGGCAATAGATTTGAAGATCTCGACTTGCGGGATGTCCCAAATATTTCTCTTCCTTCCACGAGTCCAGCAGATAGCTGTAGTAGCCATGATCATCAGCCTAGAAACGCATCTGCAGCAGCGCCGGAGTCTAGTGATGTCAAGATTTCTTCTAGAAAGTCTAGAGATTGGAAGCGGTTGTTGTTGCCGTTCAACCCGGACAGCCTTTACTACCATATTCATCATTCGAGCCGATCGAGGCCAAAAGTCGATGACGAAAAATTACTTGCTCGAGGGAATTCTGATAGCAAACTAGTACTAGACTTGCAGGTTGAATCCGATCAGCTTCAAAACAATAATTATTATTATAGTGAGGAAAAAATCATGGGTGCAGCAGCAGGAGTCTCAGCGGGGTCGGCAAGTGCGCATTTCACGAGCTTAGGAGTTTCTGTGAGCTCGGAACTCTTAAGCGGCGAATTGAAAAAAACTGCTGGTGGTACTAAACAGGGAGTACTTGAGCTTCCAGAATTGGCGGCAAGGTGGAGGGAAATTCAAGGCTCCAAAGATTGGGCTGGGCTTCTGGACCCTCTGGATTTGGACCTTCGCAAAGAAATCATTCGATACGGCGAATTCGCTCAGGTAGCAGAAGACATATAATTTCTTGTTTCTTTGTTTCTCTCTTTCCTACTGACAGCAGATTCAGATTGTTTCCAAAATCTTTTTCTACATCATCCAGGGTCCACAGGGGTTTGTGGGTTGTGGATTGTGGGTGAACAATTGGCAACTGATCTTTAGCAACTCTTGGGGTGCAGATGACATACGACAACTTTGACAGTGACAGCCACTCCAAATATGCAGGAAGTGCGAGATTTGCAAAACAAGAGCTTTTCGAGCGCGTACATAACAACAGCAGCACATGCGGGACGTACCAAGTGACACGCTATCTGTACGCCGCAGTGGCAGATCAAAACCTGGCAAGTCTTCCTGCAGGGACAGGGTACAAATCCAGGCGCTCTCCTGCCGATCAGGCATGGGATCTACACTCCAATTGGATAGGTTTCGTGGCAGTGAGCATCGATGCAGAAGAGATAAGGAGACTGGGGAGACGAGATGTTGTGATTGCTTGGCGCGGTACCACCGTTGGGAGCTTGGAATGGTTCAATGTTGCAGATCACGCCTCCTGGCAGCTCCAGATCATGTCTGCTACCATGACACATCATGATGAGCTTGCTCCAAAAACAGCCCCGGCTCATGATCAGCCTCCTCCTCCTCAAGGCGGAAGAAGCGATTCTTCCAAGTCTGTCTTGCAACGACCCAAAGTGGTGAAGGGCTTCTGGAGTCTCTATACCAGCAAATTGCCACACTCAAATTTCAATCAAGACAGTCCTTCTGAGCAGGTCAGAGTTAAATCTTGCCCTGCTCGCTTCCTCTGCACTGTAGTCAGACGATCATGTTGCTGTTAGACAATAATGTTCTATGGAATGGTCAAACCCCTGCTCATTATGTGTAGGGTAATTGCCCAAGGCTGTGGGCATTACCAAATAGGACCGACATGAGGAGAAGCCAAGGTAGGCCCAATTCCAGTAATGCATGCAAGACTCAGGAGCAGTTAAGGCAAAATCTAAAACTGAGAAGGAAAACTCTTCCACAAGGACCAATTTAATTGAGAAAAGCAGTTTAGTTTACTTGAGCTTACTGGTTCCCTTGGGCACTGTAATGTTTCAGGTAATTGCAGAGGTAAGGAGACTGGTGGAATTGTACAAGGGTGAGGAATTGAGCATAACTATTACAGGTCATGGCCTTGGGGGTGCTCTTGCTATTCTCTCTGCTTACGAAATTGGTGAAACTAGGCTTAACCAACAGTTGGACAAGAATTATGGGCTTGTGGAGCTGACTGATAATATCCCTGTCACTGTTATCACTTTCGGTTCTCCATGTATTGGAGATTCTATCTTTAAGTCGAGGTTTGAGGAATTGCAGTTGAAGGCTTTGAGAGTGGTGAATGTCCATGATCTGGTGCCCAAGAGTATTGGAGGGGGACTCCAGCATCCCTGGGGTAGCTCTTACAAACATGTTGGGGTAGAACTCCAAGTCAATCACAAGTTGTCAACCTATATGAAGCATACAAGAGACCCATTGGATTGGCACAATCTGGAATGTTATCTTCACCTTGTGGATGGATTCCAAGGCTTCAAATCAAATGAATTTAGGTTAGTTACAGACCGAGACTATAGCCTCATCAACAAGGCATCCAATGTTTTGAAGGATGAGTATTGCATCCCAGGCTTTTGGTGGCAAGTAGAGAACAAAGGCTTGATTCGTAATAGTGCAGGCCGTTGGGTGCAACCCAATCGACCACCCAACAATGACCCAACACTTGCAAATCGTGACCGATTCATTTGATTCATTGCTCATCTCACTCATACGAAAGTATGAAAATGCAAAGTATGCAGCACAATGGATTGTTTCCCTAGCATTTTCCAAAGCATTAGTCCAGGTAGATTTAGACAGAACCATCATAGGAGATTGTACACTACAATTGATTCTTTGATGAGATCCAAACCATTTCTCATCCACCCCCATTTGAGAGTACTGTTGAAATTGCACCACTCTACACAAATTCCACAGACAAAAATTGTCTATTGGTACACTTTCATTCTTTGTGCACAGCAGCCAGAGCAAACCAGCACCTGCATTCATACCTTCACCTTCTTGAAGTGATACCCATCTACATCCTACATGTGCAGTGAAGTGGGTAAAAACTTACAACAGCAGAAGTATAGAACCTTTGGTTAGTGAATCAAATGGCATTGAATTATGATAAAGTGTTGCAATCTGCTCACTGTTTGGTTGGTGCACAACATCAACAAGCACTCAAGGTATCACTATCACTACACTTAGTACTGTACACCTCATTCAATTGTATGTTTGCTTGTTTTTAGTTAGAACCACTGAGAAAAAATTACTGAAGGATCCTTGAATCTGAGGGAAATCATTAAGTCTAGAAGTTGTTGTCAATGGGCACTCGGTGATCCTAGCAGCTCTTTCTTACATGAAATCAATTCCAACTGAAATTGGTGATCCTAACCAAATCCTTTCTGTTGTGACACCTTGCCCCAAAGTGTTGACATGAAGCAATTCCAAGCACACATTGTTCATGTGTTGTTGATGATAGATGATCTGACACTAGACATGATGTCTTAGCTAAAACAGATGTCTTCATGAGTATTGACAACTTTTGCATTAGATTCAACCTGGATAGAATTAAAAGATGACCAGCTAATAAGGAGAGACCTGAAATTGATGACAAATTGCAACAAATCAGCAAGCATGAAGAAGAGGAACCCAAACCTTATAGAATAAATAAAACAAAACCAATTAATGAGGCAGGATTTGATAACAACAACATTCATATAAATGTTCAAGGACCTTTAACAACAACATATATAATTTAGATTGCCCACCATAACATTCCTGTTGCTCAAAGCAATGGTGGAAAACAATGAAAGGAGCTTCTCAAATGTTGTGTGGGAATCCACAAAAGAATTTTGTAAAATTTTCCAACAATCAAGAGCAATAGTTGTCAACAACAAATCAACAACTCTAATCAATACTCTATTGCAATTAGGAGTGGAACAATTTCTAATGTAGCAAGAACCCTAGGAAATGTTGTTATAGTCTCAAAATCCATTTAGTATTAAAAAAACTCCATTTATAAAGAGGCAATAGGCAACAAATCTAAAAGCATCTCCACCATGGACTCTCAATAACCTTTCAAGAACTACTTGCTAATGTTGAAAGATGAAGTCGCAAGTTGGCATGCCCACCACAATCATGGCATCATCAACAAAATACCAAAACCACCACTTTGAGCTCCCCCTGTTGGCAAACTAGGTGCAAGATAGTGTGAATACCAAGGGTCCTTCCACAACACTATCGATAGTTGTTTTATAAGATGAATTATCTAAATGGTTGAATTTTTTATTTGATTCATTATTGGTTTTTGTTGAAAGATGTGCCAAGATGGAGCAATTTGCATGATCTTGACACAAAGAAAACTCCACCCATGAAGTGGCCATCACCACCTACACAAGAAGCTCAAGGTGAAGCAATTGAAGGAGGCAATTTAGAAGAGCTAAAAAATTTTGTTTGAGATATGATCTCATAAGAAGGGACAGTCATAAAATGCCTAGCGGGAAATTGATAGACTAAAGAGGATGCGCAAAATCTAAAAAGGAATGATGAAGCTAAAAAACATAAGTTGTGATGAATGTAAAGATGGTCATTATCATTCAAATGAAGGTAGAAGTTTTGCAAGACAATGTTATTTTGCATCTCTTCACAATGTCATTTGACCTTGTCACAACTCCAAATGCACGAGAATACTTGCAACTTTGCTTCCTTGAAAAGTTTGCAAAATTCAAATGACAATTAACATTAAAACTTCAAGCACCATTTTTATTCATGGTGACATGCAAGATTTCATTGGTGGTGAAGCATTCAACATAAATGAAACAACCATGTCACTAAACCCAAAGCCATCACCATCACCACTTTGCACATATTTCAAAAAGTGAACAATGCAGCTCAATGTGGCAACACACTTAGGCTTTGCCCATGATTATGCATGGTTATGAACACCCTTGCACAACCACATATATAGACCTTCATTAGATTTTTGTTTTCCTTCCAAAACTACTAAACATCTTTTGTGAGCTTGTTTCCAAAAGTGCTAAAGTAATTTTGACATGCAAACCAAAATCAGTGCATGTGTGTGCTCGGTTTTTGAATTGTTAAGGTAATTTTGTTGTTTAAACTAAAATTGGTGTATGTTGACATGATTTGCAACATAATTTGTTCTTGCAAAAAAATTATGGTTATTTTTACAAAATTATGATTTCAAAATGTAATGTCTTTGTGTGTTTATGGTTCAACTTGTTTGTTTTGTATATTTTGATTAAAAAAATAACAAAAATAAATCCATCTTGAAATTTTTTTTGTGCATTCAATACACATTTAATTTATCACTTCAATTTCTTTGTATCATATAAGGGCTTCATGTTTGGTTCAACAAATGTAAAACATCTTACCATTCTAGATTTATTCGAAGAATGCATATAGATCACAATGATAGTTCCAACTTGGGGAAATTAACCAATGAAACAATTCTTGGTTGAAAGCACACTACATCCCCCCCCCCTCCAATTATAGTCACACCCATAATCTTTTTGCAATGTATTAGCATCACATCTTATATTATTTTTGTTTTTTTTAAGTATATTTGATTAGCCTTAAACTTAAACTAGTTAATTCCTTTAAAAAATCCAACAAGCATTGAAAAACTTGAACATATATTTGTAACAAAATAATACATGTCACAAAGTTTGAAAATTTGCATATATATATTTCAAAACTTTCTTTTTCATTTTTTGAAAAATAAATGCATAATAACGTTTTCATTTTAAAACAAAACCATTACCATATGAAAAAGGAAGAAATATTGTAAATGAGCATTAGATTTTTTTTCAGTTTTCTTTTGTTTGGTAATGTGCTATGAATCACAAACATTAAGGCCATATGATTGTCAAAAAACTATAAATTATATATTGTATGTAGATTGATTTTATTTAATTATCTTTATCTAACAATTAGATAAAAATTAATTTTGATTCATAATGAATTTTGAATTCCATAATGTTGTCTTACACATTTTAAAGTTTTTTGCTTAAGTTTCAGATTGCCAAAAAATGCCATCAAAATTTTAGCTTATTATGTACTATGATGTTTGTTATACATCATTTTCTTTGACAAAAATGACTCACCTATGATAATGTGTTTTCACCCATCTATATGTACCTATGTTGTAAATTTATTGTAAATGGCTTAAGATATGGTACATAAACATTGTTAAAAAGTTGCTAAAAGTTTGGTATGCAATGTTTAGATTCATTAAATACATAGAAATTGAAGTTCAATGTTCGTTTCTTTATGGGTATAATAAAAAAACCTATTTCAAGTTGTTATCAAAGGTCACTAAACATATTTAATTATGTTGTGTTTTTTGGTACATGTTTGATAAACTCTTTATTTCCAAGTGGTTGTGTGTTTTATAAGAGCTTTTAGGGATTACATATTCTTTTAAAAAGATGCACAATCCTATTTGTTTATAAATTCACTTGTCAACAAATCTGCAATTAACTAATGGAGACTTATTCAAAACGTGGATTTCATTATTGCCCTCAAGTAGACCAAAGAAGGCATGCCATATTTGTAATGATTGGTCAACTTTGGCCTCAAAAATGATGCTTTTGTGTCCATTATTATCTTGAGCCACACCATAGGGCAATTCTTCAATTGATAATGCATAAAATCAATGGATGTAAACATATCATTAAAACATTTAGCCTCATTGATTGCTAGTTACTTCATGATATCTATTTGTGTTGGTTGCCTCAAGTAGGTAAATTCAAATCAAACTCATATTCTTGTAATCAGCCACTTCATGGCCTCCATTTTTGTGATTTCACTGAACCTCTAGTATTTATTAGTTGCATAGATTTGCATCCATTCCTTATGTAAGCATTCTCAATGTTGAGGTGCATTTTTGAATGTTAAAAAAACCTTGAACACCCAAAACATCTTTCCTTGAGGAAAAATAAACATCAAGGATAATGAATGTGTCCATAATTCTCAACAACAAAGCTTTACTCATCCTAAAATGTCTTTTGAAAAATCAACCATCATACACAAGGTTATCATTGAAATAATCTTAACAAATCTTCTTGTGCCTAAGATGGCAACTTTTATCCAAGTTACAAGATTTGATGGGCCAAAAATAATGTAACTAATACTTAAAAGCTTCCCTAAATATTTGAAATGATTTGAAAATGACATATTTATGAAAAAAAAAATTATATACCCTTACATAATAGTCAACTACACCGTCTTATTGGTTCATACATATATTTTGTTGACTTGTAAAAGATGATTTTTAAAATATTCTTTTTAATGTATAATTATACCATGTCATCTTGACTAGTTCAATCACTAATTCTAAACAAAGCACCAAGGAAATGGGTGTGGGTAGTTATTTTATGATTGCACCCATGTATACAAAAAGTTATTTGTCAATCTAGAATAGCATTGAATGCTTCCTATTTGTTGAGTCGAAGATACACTAAATGCCTACCAAAAGTTTCAAGGCTAAAAAAACATGAAATTACAAAGTGTTCGCAAAGATTTTTAAATTGTGCATAATTAGGAGAGTGTGAAAGATGGAGCTTCTTATGTTTGCAATGTGGAGGACCAACCAAGGTTTTTATAGTGTGGAGGAACACCTTAGGTTTACAACATGGAGAACCATGGATTGAACAATGCATTAAAACCACCAAAAACCTTGCTCCAAATTGCACTACATTGAAACTAATGGGATACACCAAAATGGGAAAGCTTGGCACATGAAATGAACATTGTGTGATGGTTACAATAAGGGCACAAAAGACTTGTAGCATAATGAGACAAAAAGTGCATTAAAGGGCCTATGCAGTGGTTGTGGGTGGGCTATCAATTTGGTATTTAACAAGTTTATTTGAAGTTTTGCAGTGGAGGTGTTCTAAATGGTACAAATGAAGTAGGAAATGAGAACTACAAGAGGCTACATGGCCAATTTTTGTTGGGGTACCACATCAAATAGAAGTGTCCAACTATGGTAATGTAATAATACCAATAGACATGTTGAAACTAAAATGAACTTGATGTAGCAATTGACAAGACACACAATAACCTACAACATCATCCTCAAAGTGATGGAAATGATTAGCATCCCTCACCATGATTGTTCTCCCAACTATTTTTGCTATGAACTTTGTGGAAATGTGGCAACCTTCACAAACCCACAAACTACTAAATGCAAACTTTGGACAATGGAGATGGGATTAATGGGATTAACACCTTAACAGTTTCAACACTACATATATTATTTTCAGATACATTGAAATTTTCATATATATATATATATTTATATTTTATTTTTATTTTTATTTTTATTTTTTAAATTATATTTATTCCCCCAAACTTAAATTCTGATTCCTTCTTTTTGTGACATGAAATGTTCAAAGTAAACTAATTACTTGACACTGAAGTGTTGAACTTGCCAGGGTACTATGATATATGTACATATACCTAGTAATAAACTGTAACCTAACCTAGGGTCAGTTTTTCACATGGACAAAATGAATAAATTCTGTAGAAATTCATTTTTTTTTCAAATTATTTATAAAGAAGAAGACGTGTGAAACACGAAAAGCAGGGGAGAAGTAAGTATTATGGTGTGAATCATGCAATCCACACCGTCTATAAGCTACCGACCACAACACCATAACCGTAGATGTAACTTCGATAGCTTCGTTCACAAGAGAGGCGCAAAAGCACAAAATCGCCCTCCATTGGTTTTTTCTCTGCACAAAACACTCCCCAACTTCCAAACCCTAGCGTTGTTGTTGTTGTTGTTGTTGCCACTTCGTTCCTCGGTGCCGTTTGTTCCGGTGTTGTTTCGCAAGCGTTTGGAGGAGCTTGTGAGGAGAAGAAGGGCTTTCAAGCTTTGTAATACATCTCTCTTGACAGGTAAATATATATCTTTTGTCAAAAGAAAGATCCTCTTTATGTTTCCTGTTTCTGTTTGTGAATTCTTTCTTCCTGAAGGACTGGAATTACGGGAGGATGTCAGTCGGTGGAAAATGTTTTTTTTTTCCTTGTCAAACTTGTTTGTTTACGGTTTTGTAAGTAGGCTTTGATGACTTGTTCTCTGATCGCTGTCTATGATCGCTGTCTATTCATGTTCGAATTCAAACCCTAATCAAAGAAGAAGAAGAAGAGTATGGTTGTCCATCATTTCCCCAGAATATCCTGCATGACTTCCCCATAATAGGACAGTTCTTGGATGCATATGAGAAGTTTGAACTCATTTGAATAGAGATTGGAAATCATGAGACAGAATATGCATCCCTAGTTGTAGTTTCAGTTTGATGTTTTTTCCCTTGGCCTTGAAGAGAATTATCGACTTTAGGTTTGTGGTTCTGTTGATGCGTGAGTGTACATCCTGAGTCCACAATCTCTTCTAGAAGGAGAGACTGAAGTTCTGGGAGAGGGGGGGAGGGGGGCCTGTGAGGAACTTTGACACAAAGAATAATATACTGCAGAGGGAGGGAGGAATCATGATTGAGGTGGTGCTGAACGATAGGCTGGGAAAGAAGGTGCGGGTGAAATGCAACGAGGATGACACCATTGGAGATTTGAAGAAGCTGGTGGCAGCACAGACTGGCACACGGCCTGAGAAAATCCGTATTCAGAAATGGTATACAATTTACAAGGACCATATCACACTGGCTGACTATGAGATCCATGATGGTATGGGCCTTGAGCTCTACTACAATTGAGCACTGCCATGTGAGTTCCTTTGCTGACTTTCAATCCCCTCCCCCCCCTATTCAACTTGTTTCTCAAGATTCACCAATTTCAGGTTTTGAAGTTAAGATGATGATGAACAACCATTCAGAATGCTTTACAGGCAAAAAATATATACCACATCCAAAGAGGTAGGCTACTGTATTTTTTGCATGAGGGTCCCAGGAATCTGATAATGAGACTGCTAGAAGGGTTTGTATCCTGAGATAATTTTGCAAGACATGGTTAGGATTACTTGAATGCAGAATCCTTTAAAGAATCTTGTTATCAATTCCTTTAAATCTACAATCATGTTCATTGGTTTGAAATATAGAGGAGTTCCAATTTAAAAGCCTGTTAACTTGGGGCAAGTCTCAAAGAAGACTGTGAGATGTCAAAAAAAACTGTCCTTCACAATCTTCTCTTCTGTGTGGTATGACCAGTCCCATCAGTCAATTGTCAACTAGGAACATATGGTTGGGTCTTTGTCTGAACCTTGCTTGTTTTGTGCAGGAAATTGCTTAACTGAGGATGGATTAGAAATGAAAGTCGGGTTTACAGCTGTGTGAAAAAACATGGAACCAAAGGTGTTTCTTATTGTGTTTTTGTATTTGTACTTGGTTGAGAGAATCCTGACCGTTGTGTGTATGGTGATGGGGACATGCTAGCACTAAAGGTACTCTAAGAACACTGCATCTTTTTCATCAGTGGTTTAAGATGAAAAGCTAACTGTTGTATTTGGATAAGTGGAAGGGGGGCCATGTCTTAAATACTTTTACAGAATTTTCCATATTTGTATTACATGGGAGTTTTGACTAGGCTGGATCATAAAACATAATGATTTCTGTGGTCTGTCTTTTCTGACTTGCTCAAATTTCTGTTCATCTATTTTCTTGACAACGTTCAGTATTCCAGCATTTAGGACATCACCGGTGTAGTGTGCATGTTTCTTTACAGCACCAAATTGCAAGAGAGGCAGTATTATGTAAGAAAATTTTTGGCTCCAATCACCATCAGGTGTACTAATATGCAGGAAACAGCAAACAGAAACCTTTCTGACATGTTCCTTGCATTTGCATGTTCATGTTCATGTTTGACCATTGCTTCCTGATCCAAGCATATGAAGAACTGTCACAATTCAAACTCAAGCCTTTGGTTTCATTTCGATTGTGATTTTGGAATGCCAATTTACTTACAAATTGTACATTCAAGGTTTTAAATCCTTCTCTTGATCATATGGGTCTGTTGGAACTCTGGAAGTCTGATGAATTGAGCCATGTCTGTGAGGTGGATTGTCAGAGCTAATCACCATAGTTGTTGCAATTACGTGTAGGGTAAGGACTGAGAATGGGTGTGTTCTGGGAATAAGGGCCCCAATACAAGGTTGGAGCTGAGCACAGGATCCAAAGAGCCTGTTCAAGGTCCTTTTGCACTGTAAAGAACCAGTAGAGTTTTCTGGTGTCTGTGATTCATTTGAGAGAAGAGGTACAAGGAGAGGAGGAACCTTAGGTGCAAGGTGTCATCTGTTGAGGCAGAAATTTGCTTAGGGTATGGTGTCTGCAGTAAAATTTCCACCAGTTGTTTACATGGTGAAATGCAGCAAGTTATCATTGAAATTTGAAGATAAGTTTTCATTTCAAATTTCAAATTTCTTCAACCCAAGTCTTACTTGGAGACATGATATTAATTTTGGACAATTGATGAGTATAGTATTTATAACTTATTGACATGGGCTTGAACAAAACCCATTTCTTCTAGATTTCAAGCCATATGACATGTCGAAATGCAAATGATTAATAACATGCTTTATTTCAGAGTTTGGACACATTAGCCAATATATCTTTTGCAAGCTTCATATATGGAAAATTGTCAACCTTCAAAAGCTTCATCATATTAGCCAACTGATCTTTTCTTTCATACAAGCAAAAAACTTCTTTAGGAACAATTTCATCTTCTTCAACATTCAACATAGGTGCAACAAGTTTCCATGAAATGCTCTGACACATTCTTTTTCGTGTAATTTAAACTCCATCTGATTTTCCACATGTTGAAGTTGTGACCACAAAGATTCTCAATGTAAATAACGAAATATGGTGGCATGATTCATTGACCAAGTATATATTCAAATTTTCAATTTCTCTTAAACACAAGATCTTGTTTCTCTCAAGTGTTTATACACACAAATCTCAAGCAAATCTTCAACCCTTCTTTATCTCACAAGCAACAAAATTCATACATTCTGTTGAAAATTGACACAAAAGTGAAAGAGAACGCCCAAAATATAAAATGTATGTTTTTGTGTAATTGTACAATAAAGTATGCTCATTTGTTAATGTTTTCAGTGGTGTTATCACCAAGGCAGCTTATTGAAAGGCTCTATATCTAGGCTATTCACTCTCATTTTCAACCCTGTATGTATATATACAAGGGTTATAGTATACTAGTATTAGTGTACTAATATACAGAGTTGTTGAATAGGCTTGTGTGGTAGCTGTGCAGAAAAAATGTTATGGCTAATGAAATTGCTGGATTTGGTGGTCTGAATATTTCTTCTTAGTTATCTTGAGTGAACTACCAGTTAAATGTCTAATAGGGTTTGGTAGGTTTGCAAGAATTTTAGAGGACCAATGGAAATGCTAGAAAGGTAGGTAATGCTTCTATCATAATAATCTGAACACTATTATAAAACCACACTCTGCAGTGTGAAGATGTACCTTAAATTGCCGATGCACAATACCTCAAATTTCCAAATACGCTTCAAATAAAAAGATATCAAATTCAGGGACACAATTCCTTTTCCACAAAGAATGTCTAAAACAATTCAAATGAATTTGCTGTCTATTTTGTGATTACCAAGTTGAATTCTGAGCTCAGACAAATATGACAGAAAAACAGCACCCTTGAATTGGCAACCAGATACCAGGGTGGTAGCGACTTGATCTGTAGCAAATCAAAATAACTTTATGAGGATTGAGAACTTCTTAAATAGTTACAATGGGAATCCACCAGAATAGAAGATGAACCCATGGAGAGGTTAGAGATACTGGTAATCAACATTAGGAGCTCACCAGGGGGCAAAAAGAAAACCCCCACAACAAGAGAGACAGATGGAAAATAGAATACAAATACAAACAAAGAGCAGAATCAACCCTAAACCGTTGCAAAAGTTTTTTCCAGGTTCAGTGACCATCAATCAACATGTACATGTCCATTGGGTACCTAGTTACTCCAACATTCCCACTGATCTCATCAGCACCCTGCTGTGGATAGAGGTATTAAGACACTAACTGAGTTGCTGGGTCCAGTTGTCGTGGGCAACCCAACCATGATGCTCACTAGCTCAATGAGTAAGACTCAGCCAAATGACAGTGGCAGTTCAAAGACCACACAATCCTTTGCTTCATATGTTTCTCACTAGACTTCAGACAAAAAGATGATAGTTCCTCACGCTCCTCTTGCATGTAGTCTTGAATGTGGACAAGATAGCCTCAACATGCCAATGTTGCATGTCCAGAGCACATCAGGACAAGTTACTGCAGTGCAAACTAAGCTACATGATGTCAAAAGTCAGCATGGTATACACACACCAAATCAGAGTGTGTCACTGGTGCACGACATAGTGGACACTCTGGCTTCTCATTACACCATTCTGCCAGACAAGTCCTGCACCAATCAAGGAAGAAAAAAATTATATTAAAGGGAAATACCAAAAAGACTCATGCTGGCATCAGCCCTTTCACCAGCTAAGACAGATCCTAGTCAAAAGGGAGAAAGGTAGAAAAGAGAAGGAGAAAGAAGGACTGCCATCTTCAAGAGCAGACTCACTCAGTAGCCCTCGTATTTACACTTGCAAAAGAATTCAGGTTGCATTTTCCTAACATGAACTGTAATGAGAACCATCCCCAGATAAGTTCTCATGAATTTCTGAGGAATGAGAAGCAATTGAGGATGCACTGTTAGGAATGCCATGGGATATTCAGGGGTCCCTTCTGTGGCCTTCCTACTTCATTAAAAATTCAGAAGTGCACTCAAAAAACAAGAAAATTGAGAATCTATACATACCAGCAAAAGACATGCCCACAAGGTGTTGCTGTTGCCTGCTGACGAGGGCTCAAACAAAGAGGGCACTTGCTTGATCCACTACCCTGCAAACATTTCAACACCAGTACATTTACAGTAAGTTACAATAAAAGGCTACCCTCACATGAAGTTCCAAATGAGTATATACTTAAGGCCCAATAAATGAGATGATTCATGAGTTGCACTATAACATGATCTGCCATTCAAAGAGCATATCTCCAAAGAGTCTGTGTCAGGCCAGATTGACAACTCTTGGCACTCATGAACTCCAACTAAGCACTAGTGACCAATCACTTTGTAAAAGACCACTCTCCTTTCAGCAGTAGAAACTTGACATGCTTATGAAACACAAGTCCTTGAAGAATGCAGATGTCTTCAGATTTCTCTCTGCATCACATCAAGCTTGGCAATGACCTCTCATTGTCAGTAGACAAAGTTCATTAATCCAACTTGTTTGCAGAACCACTACAGCATTCAATAACTGGGAGTAAGCCCAACCTCTGCATCCCCTGAGTTAGCGGATGTCCAATCCATTCCCTGGTTTTTCAACTCTTTGTCATTCATGTGATTATCATCCACATCCAACAGCATTATCCCTTGTTGACCTGTATCACAAACAAACACACTATGAAGCTATCAGTGCACTATCAACATTGGACAGAAACACACTTCCTGAGTAAAAGATGCAGATGATATTTTAAGTGACCGAAATGAATAAAATTACCTCTGGCAGTGAGTAATGGATCCACTGCATGTGAACGCATTGAGGTGGCAAGGGCAGGAAGTGCACACCGGCGCAACCAGTCACCACCAACAATACTCAGCTGTATTAGCAGAAACATGCCCAGCATGTGGTATCTGCAGGAACACATGGATGAGCCTCAAAGTAAACTCATCTCATAAGTGGTGGACAATTCCACATGGTTCATAGCATGCACCTCCCACAGTTAGACCTGTATGAACTATTTCATACCACCAGGTGGTCAATACAGTTTCCTGCATACCTATGGAAAAAGAATACACCAAGTGATCGGTGGCATTCTAGATATATTTCTGATTCCTATTGTGCCACTCAGAATGACCCTGGTATAGTTTATACACCCCAAAATGTTTTAACTGTGGATAACTGTCTTCAGTCAATAAACAAACAATGTGTGGCCAAGCAGAAAGGCTAGTCCCAAAATCTGACCTTGGCCTTTGCTGGGTTGGTTTTCCCATGAAGATATAGCGAATACCTGCTGTCCGCTTGGCCATGTGATAGTAAGCCCCTTCACAGTGACAACCCAAAGTGTAAGCACTTAATCGTGGTGGGCATAATGGAACAATAAAAAATTGTCAGCTACAACTGCCCATGCCCTTTTAGTTAATTTATCATCTCAATGAAAATAGCTGAGTCACCACCTTTGCTTCTGATTGCCAAGCTGAACCATAATAGAAGGACAACATTGAGAAACTGTAACCCAATAAACATAGGTGCATTCTCCAACACTAGCAACAAAACAGCAAAGTAATGAAGAAAGCTGACCTTCAAAATAAAATAGCATTAAGTGGGCACGTACAACCAATAACAATGCCTCCCGCACAGATGGCAGACCCTACACCCATGCAGAAAAACCCTCATTTAACATTCATGTCCATCTTCATCAATATCCTTTTTCTGCACACTGCAGGTTGAAATTCTTACTGTAGCCCAGCGCTGGAGTGCTGAATTCCACATCTGGTGAACTCTTTGGACCAGAAAATGCCACCCTGAGGTCTGTGGCCTCACATTGCTTCTTCCTCCAGTAGCATCCTCCCTTACCATATGTATCTCACCCTCTGTAGAATCCCTGTTCGCAACCATGCGATTACTGCTTCCAGCTGAAGTGCTTTCCCTGGCAAACTGAAGTTCCTCCTGGGTTGCAAGTGACATGCCCTGTGCTGCCGCTCTAGCACTGCTCAAAAATACAACCGTACAATTCATCATTGGACTGGATATCTCAACATTCTTCTAGACAGAAAAATTATGACACCATCTACAGAAAGGAACAATGCACAGAAAGAGCACATATATGAAACAAAAAAGAGAAAAAGAAATACAGGGGCAAAGAAATTAGCAAACCTTATGCGTTCCATTATGTAAGGTAATGCATTCTGAACAAACACAAGTAGCATCCTCCGTGCTGGTGTTGGTGGAAGATTTGATGATGTCACCACCTGCTCTGCAATCAAATTTACCTGTTAAAACTGAACTCTTACAACACTCCAACCCACTGTAACTTTCTGTAGAACAGGATTCTCATCCATCAGAAATACCATGGTAACAGATGCATCTAAAACCACAGGATGTTCAATAAATTTTCTCCAGCTTACAGTGAATATTTGGGTCCCCAAATCCAAACCAGCAAACCCACAAGGAAAATTGCTTCACATATAAAAATCTGGAAAACCAGGATATCAACCTGAGAGATATCACAGTACTCCTCTCCAAGTGTCTGAAGGCCTGAACCAGTTGTCAGCAGATAGTATAGAACTCGGCCTGCCAACCTTGTCTGCAATACCCAGCCAGTCCTGTTTTTGAAACCTTATTGAAATAAAACATTATGGGAAAGAAACCAGCATCAAAACAGGAAAAATCTGTATCGCCCCCTAACACTGTTACTGCAATGCAACAGCAGTATACAACAAGCCACATCCTGAGGAGAGATTGGCATGAGGCTACCCTTAAGAGTGGACTGAGCACTGCAGTCTGGTCAACTCAGACACTTACCTCATTTTGGTAGGCCACAGCGAGTCGTGTCCCTGTCCAAAACCAAAACATAGGCTCAACACATCTTCCAGTAGCTCTAAAATCCATTCTTGTCTCAAACCAAACCTCCACAAAATAAGACAATCAAGCAAATCAACACACAGAAAACTATGAAAACTTCTTCCTCCTCATTCTGCACCAAAAAGTGAAGACAGAAAACCAATCAGTCACATTAAATCGCACTATCAGCTTATTCTCCATGGTACACCCCCATTAAAAAAAAAGAAAAAACCAACCACAGTTCTATCCCCTGAATTTGAGTCATCTCATCACAGCTCCCAAGGTTTAGCAAATACATGGTGATTTCTTTGCATACCAATTTGAAGGGAAACCAAATTTTTAAAAAAAGAACCACATCAATAAGAATTTACCATTTTGTGGGATCACATACTAAACAATAGCACAGAGTGATCAAACTGATCCCAAAATCCTAGTCCACCCCTATTTACCAGTGAAAGAATCTGTGAATAATTGAACAAACTTGTAAGTGTGTATATGCTACCAACAAGAAGAAAGATAACGAAACTAGGATTCCATGCCTAAACCCTAGTCTAAACTGATCCCCAAACCCTAGTCCGCCCCTATTTACCAGTGAAGGAATCTGTGAATAATTGAACAAACTTGTAAGAGTGAATATGCTACCAACAAGAAGAAAGATAACAAAACTAGGATTCCATGCCTAAACCCTAGTCCAAACTGATCCCCAAACCCTAGTCCACCCCTATTTATCAGTGAAGGAATGTGAGAACAATTGAACAAACATGTAAGTGCGAATAGGCAACCAACAAGAAGAAAGATAACAAAACTAGGTTTCCATGCCCAACACATAACTTGAATCCTGTAGTGACAAGGGGAATGCAAAAAAATACCAACATGGTGATTGGACACCAATATTAAACTCCCCAGAAGGTAAGAACATGTTCTACACTTTGCTATGGCAATTAACAAAACAACAAAAACTCAAATTTGATGTGAAGAATAAGAGTATTCATGTTCTAGAGTGACCTACAAAACTTGTAACAAGAAGAAGCATGATAAACCCTAAATATGGACTCCTGACGACAAAAGACATTACTTGAATCCTGCAGTTCAAGCGAAATGCAAAACTACCGACATTTGAACACCAATATGACACACCCCAGAAGCTAAGAACAGTTTACACTTTGCTATGGCAATTAAAAAACTTAATGTGAAGAATTAAGAGCATTCATATTCCAGAGTGACCTATAAACCCTAAACCCAAATGCAGCAGCAGCAGCTCAAAACCTCGTAACAAGAAGAAGAAGAAGAAGAAGCATGATAAACCCTAAATATGGGACTCCCAACGTCAAAACGCCACAACAGGAATCGTTCAGGAAGGGGTTCGGAAATCGAAACAATTAGGGCAGGCGAAAGAGAGAAAGAATTACTGACCGACGACATGGCGGAAGGATTCGTGACAGGCCTCGCAAAGATGCGCAACGTAATGCTCATCTTTCTCCGCTGCTCTCATCACTTCCGGCTGCGCGGCTCCCGGAAAGCCTCGCATTCTTCTCGCTTCTTCCCTACGCTCTCCCCTTCGCGGCTCTTGCCCTTCTTCCACCGCCATTCTCCAAACACTCTAGCCCAAAATTCAGTGGCTGGATCGTTGGTACCACACAAATTTGGATTCTTCAAAACTCCGGTTCGAGCACTGGTCGTTCGCTGCTTTCCCTGTTTGAGAGGGGAGGCCCTACGCAACAACAGACCTCCGCGACGCAACAAAGCACGTCCAGTTAACCCTAAACCATAGCTAACTACACTCAGTACTATGATTAACTATGGGATAGGAATACAAACAAAAAGTGTTTTCAGTTCACATATCATCCATCCATCCATCCATCATGGTGCATTGGTGGGTGCTGGAACACTAGTTCACTCTGGCCCAAAAACCTTGAACCCAAGTTAAAGCACAATCTACATTGTAAATTGGGCCTCCTAATGTCCTTTATTAATCCCCTCCCCAAACTAACCTTGTCATAATTGTATGTCCTTGAGACACTTAGAAGTCCACAATTAAGTTCTTTAGTACATGTCTTGAATATACTCTGCTTGGGAGAGTGGGTCATATGTGCACATGAGGCACAGTGCAAAATACCTAAACACAGAACTTAGGTCTTTTTTGGTGTGGCACCGTGTGTAATTGCTTGCTGTGAAGAGTAAATTTTGTCAGCAAAAGCAGAATGTGGTACTGTAGTTTACTAAAAGGGGTTTAAGCGATTTAACAACTCCTTGGTGATAATTAGACCTTACTGCGAGTGTCGCTTGCAATTATTCTGTTGTTGATATCACTAATTACACAGTGTGCTGCAATCACAGCAGAGCCCCTAATGGAAAGCTGCTGATATAGGGCCTTGTTTCTCATTCATTGCAGGGACGGTCACTTACTATCTATTGGAGAAGCTGCAAGAGTGTGGAGAAAATAGGTAATTCATCATGTTAGGAACTCTTGGAGCACATGTTCTCATGGAAAAAGAAAAAAAAAACAAATGTCATTGTATGATAAGTCTCAATTTGACTCACACGCCTCTCACAATTGATCAATGCTTTCATGAATCTGTGATTTCAGAGCCTAATGGAAAAGAATGTCGACCACAGTAAACCAGCACCCACCCACCAGCGCACCGTGAAGGATGAATGGTAAGTGCTCAGAAAACAGTTTTCTGTCAGGGTTCCAGTTTCCTAGCTAACCATGGGGGTGAGCTCAGTTGCTTTTTTTTTCTTTTCCTACCTTGCTACCACAAGCAGGTTCTTAGTAGGTAGGTGATAAAAACAGCCCTTACCTATGAATAAACCATCTACTTGCCTAGTAGTTACCTATTTTCTTACATATCTTCTGAGACTCATTTCCAAAATTGGTTACCAAGGTGAAAACAAATATTAACTCAGTTGAGGTTCATCCACAACCCAGTAATAACTACCATCCAGTGGATGGTGGACTGGTCGGTGCTGGTTCACCATCGCCAAAGATGTACTTAGTTGACTAGACCTAAGGGGAGTGAGCTTTAGGGTACCACCTCCCTCCAAGGAAACAGATCCCTGGCACTTACTTGCTAGTATGTAGGGTACTTGGCTATTTGCCTGAAATCCATCCACTCACCAATTAATGTAGTTGGAATGCAGTCAAATAGAGAGAAAACGTTTCCGCGTTTTTGCAACTTTTTCCAACTCCATACACAAGGAGTCCACTGCAACTCGGTGGCAGCTAAGGGGAAAGGCATGATGAAGAGAGGATTGTTGGGTGGGAGGCAACTAACTTCCTTTGACAAAGGAGTGCAGGTCAAAAGGAAAATTTGACTGAACTTTAGTCCAATTTGGAGTGGGCGGGCTGGTGGGTGGGAGGGGACAACCACCAGAATAGTGGACCCACTAGTATCCTAGCTACATAATGGATCGGTGGACCCACTATGCATTCTCTGCACACAGTCTGAATAATGTCACCGATTTAACCCCTTTACCTGTTCAAACTATGCTCAGAAATCTGCTACCAGTTCAAACCATGTTCAAAGCCAATTGGGTTTTAGGACATCTTTCCAGGGAGTAGAGCTGTACCCTTCAGCTACGGAAGATCCATTAGCATGAGCTTCCCAAGCTGAAGATGCAGCTAGGGGTTCCTTTCCATTAGCATTAATTGCCCATGCAGAAGGCGCAGCTAGGAGTGCAGCTTGCAACGCTGAACTGCAAATCTGGAATATCTGAACTCACAAACAGAACATCAAACCTCTGACATTGAAGAAGGTGCAGAGCTCCTCAATGGAGAGACACCCTTGAAGGGTTGCCAGTCCAGAAGGGAAGACTGATGTTTATTCACCAAGGAATGGAAGTTAATAACCCTTCTTCTCACAGCAACAAACCAGTATAAAGTGTGCAACTCTGATATGATCCCCATTGCATTATGGAAGGTGCAGTTATTTACAGGACTTAAACAATATCCAGGATCTATCTCAAGACCAGAATAATCTTGCCCTGACATAAGAGTCTAAGTAAATCTTTTTTTTCTGGAAGGTAACCTCCTTAGAAGGCTCATGTCTTTTAACCCACAATGGACGATATCCATAAAACAAGAATCAGCTAGAAGCCAGTGCTTTCAACAAAGATATGATGCTGATGTATAAGCTCAACCAATAAACTCAGCTATTGTCTGGACAATAAGAAAGACATCATCTCAGTATGTTCTCATTGCTACTCTCTACTCCTGAGATCTGATGGATGATGTGCACTTCAAAAGCATGACATCTCATAAGGTACAAAGCCCTCCAGCTCAGGTCCATTGAGACGAGGATTATTCTCAAAACTGCAAACACCACTCAACCAACTTTTACTTGTCAGGTCCTAGAATAATGAGTTTTTCAGATCTGGAACAATTCATCTCCATTAAGAGTTGTGTTATTTGAATCAGAATAGACACTTTTCAGAATTGAATTCCACAGGATCCTTCACATGGCCAAAAACCATATCTATTTTATATTCCATGAACAAAAGATTGCCACTTCTGCACCAACCTCTTGGCCTGTAGACGCGTGAAAGAGCCAGTGACAGGAATGGTACCACATAAGTCATTGTTGGAGAAATCCCTGGATAATTCAACACGAAGAAGGGACAATAGATTAGTTGCACATCCATTCAGATAAGTGTAGTTGAAAAACAAAAGATGTCCCTCAGAGTACTACTTCACAACCTGCAAACTCACGAACAAGGACATCAAGTGCACTTTGTACAATGATATATGTGCCCCACATAGTGTGAATAGTGACATAGCCAGACTCTACAAGCTTCAAGCAAGACAACAAATGCATCAATTGCATTCAAATGTTGGTCTGAGGGCAATCCTTCAATAGTACTTACACAACTTTGAGAGTTGATATGGTTGTGAGTTGACGTGGAATGCGACCAGTCAACATGTTATTGTTGAGACGCCTGCACACCATAGCAACTAGTGTGTGAGATTTCTCCAGTCCAGGTCTAATCACACATAGCCAGAAACTGACCACAAAAACCAATGTGTACTATTCACATATAGACAACAGCACCTTCAAAAGAGAAAGTCAAGCATGACACAAAGTGGTCAGCCCCAAGAGAAAGACTAGATAATATTGACCAGTTTGTAACAATTCTCCAACATCCATGGCTGCAAAAAGCTGTCAGGCTAAACCACTTACAGAAATGAAAGGTTTGAAAGGTTCCCAAGAGAGCTGGGAATGGAGCCAGTGAAGTTATTGTGGTACAAATCCAGGCTAACCAGAGCCTACATGGGAGAAATGCACAAGAGAAGAATTAATCTATCGTGTATTAGCCATGACATCAAAATGATAGTGCAATGCACTTTTTTCCTTCAACAAGAATATCTAAACAACAAAGGAGGGGCTGAGAATCACAGAACGTCACAAAAGGACTATTTGATTCCACATTAAGTAATCCAACATTAGCCTACTGTATGTGCAATTCACATGTTTGAGATGTGAACTTGCCTTCAAGTTACCAAGCTCAGTGGGAATGTGCCCAGTGATACTGTTCTTGTAAAGCTCCCTGATGATACCAGTCCCCAGTGACAACTAGTTAGCAACCGTGCTATCTGACATCAGAATGGACACATGTCGCAGTGGGATCAACTCCCAGAGAAAATCACCACAATGATATAACAAAAAATTGAAGGTCAAACAGCCTCAGGACAGAAGCAAAGAAAGCCAGCAAGAGGGCAAGAACTCAACACCGCTGATGAGAAGGGTAGAACACTTACAGGTACTGTAAGTTTTGCAGACTCCCAAGCTCAGGGACCAAAGAGCCAGATAGACGTGCATTGCCCAAGTCTCTGATGGCCCCACCAACAGAACCTACATGAGAGTTGCAGACAGACAGACAGAGGAAGCATGTATGTGCAGTGGCAGGAAAGGCCCCAGCAAACACAACTAAGAAGAAACAAAATAAGAACATTCGTTGAAAGGTAAAGTGACCTACACTCGGATGACGCTGTTATCAGAGTTGCAGGTGACATGGAACCAGGTGCAGGGGTTGACCAAAGTAGGATCCCAGCTTTGGAGAACGTTGGATGGATCTTTTAAGCTCCTTCGTAGAGCATGTAGCGCATCACCTGCAGCTCGAACCAGCAAACACCCCATCCAACATCCCCAGGATCAGAACACAAGTCTATTTACTCCGAAGACCAACAAGGATAATAAGAGGCAAGTTCTAGTCCGATCCAATGAGCAGCTCAATGTGGGACATGGCAGGAACAAAGCCTAACTACCTCTACACCAAAACCCATTGATGGCAGGACCGAGTACAATGACCCTTCGTCCTTCCCGCACCACAGTTTCTCAGCGAAGACAGTGTATCTTTCATGTCCTTTTCTAGGTTTCTAGTCTGATCCGATGAGCGGCTCCATGTGGGACATGGAAGGAACAAGCTTAACTACCCTCTACACCAAACCCCATGGATGGCAGGACCGAGTACAATGACCCTTCTTCCTTCCTGCACCACAGTTTCTCGGTGAAGACAGTGTATCTTCCATGTCTTTTTCTAGGTTTCTAGTCTGATCCGATGAGCAGCTCCATGTGGGACATGGCAGGAACAAGCATAACTACCCTCTACACCAAACCCCATTGATGGCAGGGCCGAGTACAATGACCCCTCTTCCTTCCTGCACCACAATTTCTCAGTGAAGATAGTGCCTCTCTCATGTCCCTTTCTAGCTTTCTTGTCTGATCCGATGAGCGGCTCCCATGTGGGACATGACAGGAACGAGCCTAACTACCTTTGGACCAATCCCTTTGATGGCAGGTCAAGAGTACAATGACCCCTCCTCCTCCTCCTTCCTTCTGAACAGAAACACTAAAACACCAGCATGCGTATGCAAATGGGTGGAAAACAACAACAGCACGACATAGCACACAGTCAAAGACTAGATGGTCACCATCATCACACACACGCACACACACACACCCAAAAAGAAGTTAGAAACAACCTTCAGAATTTGCGGAAGAGAGCGGCAAAAGGACAGCCAAGGCCACCATCGCTAGGATGAGGGCTCTAAGCTCGACTCTCAGTTTACGCGGACTCCACTCTCCGCCATGACTGAACAACAACATCGCCATCGCTCCCTTTCTTTCGGTCTTCAAATCGGGAAGCCCTCGTCCCAGAAAGACTTCACAAGACCGACAAAACTTGGGTAGCGTCAAAAATCAATAACTACACAAGGAGAAAAAAGACCACCGAGATGTTTTTATTTTTTATTTTTGATGGATGCGAAACAACCCAAAAAAACACACACACACACAAAGAGCTTCTTCTAGCAAACGGTTTGTCTGAAGATGATCAAATTTGGACAAGCTTGGAAGCCAGTCGTATTTAATGAAAGAGAGCGAGAGCAGAAAGAAAGCTCCAGTCGCTCGAGAGCTTGCGGGAAGAAAGCACCAACAACGCCTACACTCCTTGCGCCCTCTCTAGTCTTGTTCTCCTTCTCTCTCTCTCTCTCTCTCGCTGTCTGTCTCTCTCTCTCTCTCTGTCGATTAACGGACGGGGGACGGTGACGAGTATCTTTGTTCGTGCACTAGAACGACGGCACAGACTGCGTTTTTCTGTTTGGGATGTTTTACTTGACAGCAAGTCAGGAGTCAGGACCAGAGCAACGTACCCACACCGTGGGTGCCGTTTGGGGAACAGAGTCGGACCAGTTTTTGTTTTTTTGGCGAATTCTCGGCGCACTGTGGCGACCCAAAAATTAAAAAAAAGAAAGAAACCAGTGCGAATTGTACAAAGGCTTGTTTTTTTTTTTTTGTGGGAAACAAATGCAAAAGTCGCCATATCTTTCTAGCGGGAAAAGAAAGACACCTGTTGCCATATTTGGACTATGAGTTCCTATTAGGTACGTAGTAGTCGCCTGAACAACTAAGGCAGGTTTTCTTTTTCTTTTTTTAATCTACTTTACTGTCTGAACTCTAGCCAAATTTGGCTCATTCCTCTTGTGGATAGATGATGGCCAGTCCATGTACTTGACAAAATCGGGAAAAAACAAAAGGGGAAAAAAAAAAAAAAAAAAAAAA